>JAEEGH010006169.1_pt1 | contig 29487 bp, 16 predicted proteins | sample 9134181 | NCBI WGS metagenome assembly JAEEGH01 (sample SAMN16246544, study PRJNA631951) | gut metagenome | biome: gut microbiome; feature: rumen; material: DP-attached | host: Bos | place: Iran: Karaj | collected 2018-10 | reverse complement strand
TTTGGATTCACCATGCGCCTGTAGAGGGACAATGGAACTGGAGCGGCAATCGCGACCTGCACTCTTTCTTGCAGATATGCAAGGAGGAGAATATGCCTGTGGTACTGCGTATAGGTCCTTTCTGTCATGGAGAGGTGTTGCAGGGCGGTTTCCCTACATGGCTGGTAAACAAGGCCCTGGGTGCCCCTGAACATTTTAAGTTGCGCTCAGAAACATCAGGATTCATCGCAGCCACGCAACGCTTGTATTCCAATATCTTCGCACAGGCATCAGACATGCTGTGGAAACATGGCGGTCCGGTGGTTGGCATACAGATAGAAAACGAGTGCAGAGGACCATGGTCGTACTATGCAAGACTGAAAGATATGGCTGTCAAGATAGGTTTTGACGTGCCATTCTATACGCGTACAGGCTGGCCGAAACTCAATGGCAAAGAGGTGTTCGGACAGATGCTGCCTTTGTATGGTGACTATGCCGATGGCTTCTGGGACAGGAAACTTACCGATATGCCTGGCGATTACCCAAAGGCTTTCATAATGAAGGACAGCAGAATGTCAACGGTGATAGCCACTGAGACGTTCTCTGCCAGTGACCTGAAAGACGGAGATGCGCAGCCATCTGTGCAGACATACCCTTACCTTACCTGCGAACTGGGCGGTGGCATGATGCCATGCTATCATCGCCGGATTAACATGTCGGGCAATGAGGCCTTCCCACTTGCTGTATGTAAGTTGGGCAGTGGCTCTAATCTGCCAGGCTATTATATGTATCATGGTGGTACGAACCCGTCGGTTGAGAGCGTCGGGGGTACAGAGGTTACTGGCAGTGAGACGATGGGCGAGACTCAGGCATCGGCGGTGACCAACTACAACGACATGCCTTACATGTCATACGATTTCCAGGCACCGCTGGGCGAGATGGGACAACCGCTCCTTACGGCATATCATCAGACGCGATGGTTGCACCAATTCCTTGCCGACTGGGGCGAGATGCTTGTCGCTATGCCGGTAGATACCCTTTCCGACCACTATGCGCGCCGTGGCTGTTTTGAGTTTTACAATGACTACGTAAGGATTCTTAATGAGGAGGGCAGGGCATACGTACGCCCTGTTGAGATGCCTTTCAGCGGACATAGTGTGACAGCCGATGCGCAGCCTTTCTGCCATACTGGCGATACGCTGTATTTTATTTCGATAAAGGGACTTAAGCCGATAGCAAAGATTGATGGTAAGAAATATACCTTGAAATATGATAAACCGATTAAAGTTGGTAACATCACTCTTTTCCTGCTTGGTGCAGAGCGTGCCCGCAGGGCATATAAGATAGACGGGACGCTGCACTTTGCTCGCCATGATGGCGGCATACTCTACAAAGACGGTGACAAAATTGTCGAGGAATACTGGGCGGAATGCCCGGATGTCGGCATCTCCTATACGCAGAAACAGTGCTGCGACGTATCGCGGGAGGTTGTCTTGGGTAAGCAGAAGGTGGCTTCGATGCCTGTCAATTCAGACTTTGACAAGGCTGCTGTATGGAGCGTGAACATTCCGAAAGTGGAGAATGCCGACGATTGTTTCCTGTCTGTAAGCTATGCTGGCGACTGTGCACGTATATATGCCGACGGCAAGCTGGTGGAGGATAATTTCTGGAATGGCAAGCCTATGCTGGCGCGTCTGTCTGCCTTGAAGGGCAAGACCGTGGAACTTCGTATTTTGCCACTGGCAAAAGATGCCCCGATATATCTGCAGAGTGAACAACGGAAAGAGTTGGAATCAGCAGATGGATGCCTTATGGATCTTAAGGCAATCACTATGATTCAGCGTGTGACGGAATAGGATGTTAACCATATTTAACATGCAAAATTCTTCAGTTTTGAGGAAAATATATTAATTTTGCACTCTCAAGACACCTAAGTACCCTGGGGTTGACTGGATTTGACAGCGGGCAGGGATGGTGCGTAAGCATGCGGAGTGAAGACTGTGTACTCCATAATCTCCTCGGTCAACAATTTAATTGGCAACAATGAGTATGCTCTCGCTGCCTAATCGAAGTATAGTAGATTAGCTTTATTCCCTTGCAAGGCGAGGGAACGGGACATCGCCCAGAGCCCCCTTCCTGAGGCTGACTGATCATGGCGGTGCAACAATATCGGGAATAGTCGGCGGTTTGTCTCGCATCGTCGGCGAACCCTTAGAGACTAAGGCAACGCTTGGTGGTCCAGGTCTTGGCGCTGCTCGAAAACCGAAGTCTGGAATAAGCATGTAGAAAGCGTGCGGTTTCACCGTTTGGACGAGGGTTCGAATCCCTCCAGCTCCACTTTTAACGTGTCGCAAGAGTGAGTCTCTCCCTCTTCTGACGAGGGTTCTTTGCAAGCAAAGCATCACAAGGATGTGCTGAGCGCGAATCCCTCCAGCTCCACTTTTAACGTGTCGCAAGAGTGAGTCTCTCCCTCTTCTGACGAGGGTTCTTTGCAAGCAAAGCATCACAAGATGTGCTGAGCGCGAATCCCTCCAGCTCCACAAAAAAGCACTTACAAGCTATACTATAGTTTGTAAGTGCTTTTTTGTGTTAGTTGGTTGCATCCTTGGAGTAGCATAGTCCGTGGTAAGGACATTGTGCGCAACGGTCGGTACTTGCTGGTAGCATGAACGGTTTTGCAGTATCTAGAATGTCTTCTATCAATAGTTTTAAGTAATGACGGAAGTCTGTACTGTACAATCTGGCATCAAGTATCTCCTGATTGTCTATTTTCAGTGTAGGAGAGTAATTCTCGGCAGATGTCTTCTGTATATAGAGCAGTGCTGGTGATACAGGCGCATTGTATTGATCACCGATAATACCAGAGTAGAGTAGTGCCTGCAGGTAGTAGTCGGAGTGGTTGCGTATCTCCTCGGGGTTGAAAATGTCTTCCACCGCAGGCATGTTGATCCTGAGGGGCGGACGCCCCGTCTTGTAGTCTAATACCCTTATGTGCATGCCGTCAGCTTCTTCTTTGCAGTCCAGACGGTCTATGATACCTCCTACTTCAATGGTGTGTGTGCCATGTGCTGTATCTATGGTGATACCTTGCGTATGTCGTTCCTCCAGTCCAAGTATGATGAAAGGAGCGTGTTGTGCATCGTAGCTTACCAGTTGTTTCATGAAATGCAGTATCATTTCGCGGTTAACAACCTGCAGACCTCCCAACTTTGGAGTGGCACGCTTGTCATCGCTGATGTTGAACAGTTTCTCGCGAATGGCTTGGTCAACTATGCGTTGCAGGGTGACATTGCCTTTCTCTTCAAGCAGAGAATCAAGGAAATTCTTTGTTATGGTGCGTTGTTTGTGGTCGCTATATAGCAGTTCTGCCGCACGGTGGAATATATTGCCGAAGATTCTGCTGTCTATCTCGTCCTCATCGCTGTCGTCGTTTTCGTACAGCCCCTCTATGTAGCAATGATAGAAGGATAGAGGACATCTGAGGTATTTGCCCAGTGCAGAAGGCGAGAAACTGCCCTTTGCAAGCAGTATGTCCACCATTTCCTGCGTCTTGGTAACCTCCTTAGGCGCAACGGTTGATGTTGCCTGTCCAGCCACAAGGTTCTTCTGTAGTATATGAAGCGGCGATTCAGCCAGCAACTGCAGCATGAACCTTGACATCTCGCCGGTGCGTCCGTCGGTGGTGGCATTGTTGTAGAGTATAGTGGCATTGTCAGCCCGCTGTATCAGTCTGTGGAAGTAATAGGAGTATATAGCCACCTTATTCTCCACCGTGGTTAGTTCATAGGCACGCCTTATGCTGTGTGGTATGAAGGAACTGTCATTTATCTTTGCAGGCAGGTTGCCTTCATTGCATGATAATAGCAGTACGTTGTCGAAGTCGAGGTTGCGAGTCTCCAATACTCCCATTATCTGTATGCCTTCGATAGGCTCGCCGTGGAAAGGTATCGTGGTGGACTGTATGATCTGTTGCAGCAACCTGGTGTATAATACTTCGCTGAGTGATTCAAGTCCTGATGGCTGCAGCAAGTTCCTCATGCGGTTAAGTATGGTGAACATACGGTACAGTCCTTCGTTGGCGAAATCGTCGTTCTCTGCCCTTATGTTCCTTGCTATGGTCGTTACAGCCCATATCATCCGGTCGGTCAGTTCCATGCAGTCGTCCCCGCCGCTCAGTGGTGCGAAGAGCCTGCCCAGATTCTCGTCTATAGCCAGGTCTTCGAGGGTAGGGTAGTATATCTTGGCCTCGTTAAGGCTGTCGTGCAACTGCATAGCCTGCCCGCTTATATATTTGATGTAGGGATGGCGCAGCAAGGCGTTTACGCTGTGAAGTGTTGGAGAGTGCTTCTGCAGCGTGGCCATGAGAATCCTCACGAACGAGGCTACCGGCGCCTGCGACAACGGGAATCCGGTTGTCACGTTCACGTGTGTCACCGTAGGCGGCAGACAGTGAAGCACGGTCTCAAGCAGACTCTCGTCAGCAAGTACGATGGCAGTCCTGCGTCCGGCGGCTATGCGTTCAGGCGTAAGCCATTGCGCTATGTATCGTGCCTGCAGGTCATCGGTAGGCGATGATATGTAGCACACCTCGGTATGTTCACCGAAACGGTGGTAAGTCTCATGGTCGTAGTCCAGTTCGTTGGGGAATACACGTAGGTGCTCATTGATGTAGCGCCCAGCCTCGTGTGCCGTCTTCTCGCCTTTCTTCGGCATGTAGTATGCGTCAAAGTCCCAGTAGAACCTTGCCGCGCCCTCAGCCTTGTAGTGCAGGAACAACTTGCGCTCCACCTCGTTGAGCAGGTTGAAGCCTATGAAGATGTATGTCTCCCCGCCTGCCTGCGGCAGCATATGATTCTCTATCACCCTGCGGTACATCATGCCCTCGTAGGCTATGCCCTGCTGCTGCAGACGTTCGCGGTATGTGGTGTATATGTCGTGAAACTTATTCCACAGTATGATGAAGCGCTTCTTCAGTACGGAGGTGTGGTCGGACGTGAAGTTGCTGAAGAACTGGTGCAGCACCTTCTGCTGTTCGTCGCTGAGATAGTCCACGTTGTCGAGTTCGTGCATGTCGCTTACAAGCGTGAACACTTTCGAGGCATCGGCAAGGTGCTTGTCCACGTCGTCAAAGTCGGCAAGCATAAGTTCTCCCCAGTTATAGAACTGGTCTATGGTTTCCTGTGAGCCCGTTACCTCACGATACACCTTGTAGAGTTCCAGTACAAGCATAATGTGGTCGCCAGGCTCAAGGTCAGACAGGCTGCTGAATAGTTCGCTGATAGTTGCATAGCGTGGGCTCCACAACGGTTTGTCCCAATGCTCCGTAAGAGCCTTGCTGAAGAATAGCGAGGCTCGCTTGTTAGGAAACACTATGGTGACCTGCGACAGGTTGCCGCTATATTTCTCAAGTATGTCTTTTGCTACTATGTCTAAGAATGTCATACGCTTGCAATTTTATTTTCGTTTACATACCACAGGTAGCCCTTTACCCCGGGCATGCCCATTTCGCGCAGCAGGTTCATATATCCCTTCACCTGCTCGTGGTGCAGAGGACTCGGCTTGCCGAACTTAAAGTCCACCACTATCGTCTGACTGCCATCCGTCATAACCCTGTCGGGGCGCTGCTCACCATCCTTCGTCAGCAGGGTGCATTCGTTGTAGATGGTCCATTTGTCGGAGAACCATTCATTTACTTGAGGATTGTCAAACTTGCCGGCAATGTCGTCTATCAGTTCTTCGCGCGTGATGCCCTCGCCGTACAGTGCACCCTCGAACTCCATGTGGCGCAGTGCGGATTCCACGTCGTCCTTTGTCTTTATGGAGGCAAATACCTGGTGCAGCACCGTGCCTTTGCGGCACATCCTCATCCTGTCTGTCTCGTCGGTTGCATCATCGGCAAACCGTCGGCTGTCGTTGCTCTGACGGTATTTAGCATTACTCTTGAACGAGTTTATTCCGACGGGCAGCGGCTCTGCTTCCTGCTCAAACACGTTTGGGTCTGTGTCCTTTCCTTTCTGTTCCTTCCTTGCATGGGCGGCGATGTCGTCATCGTTGAGATTACCATACGTAAGCATCAGCACCTGCTCACTATCCTCAAGGTTGTCTATGTGGACGGGGATGCCTTCAATGTCGTCGCCCATGAGCATTATCACGTTGTTGATTACGCATGAGCGGTTCATTTCCTTGGTGTCACGCTCGCCGATGATGAACAGCGACTTGCCGGCACGTGTCATTGCCACATACAGCAGGTTCAGGTTGTCCACTATGTTCTGTATATGCTCCCTTATGCCATCCTCCTCATAAATGCTGCCTTGCAGCGAAGTGACGCTCCTGTAGTCGAGCGGCACGATGGGCAGTCTTGCAAAAGGCTCAATGGAAGGCTGTGCCCATATAGTGGTGGCATGCGACGGATTGCAGTTCCAGTTGCAGTAAGGCAATATCACGTGGTCGAACTCCAGTCCCTTACTCTTGTGTATGGTCAGTATGCGCACGCCGTCGCAGTCTGCCGTCTCTATGGTCTTCTCGGCAATCTCCTCTTCCCATGCCTCAAGGAAATCCTCGAGCACTGGTGCCATGTCGTTTGAAAAAGAATGCAGCTGGTCAAACAGAGCCGTAACGTATGCGCCCTCCTCGTGCATCTTGTCGATGTCGAATATGCGCACCATCTGCTCTGCCATGTCGTGCAGGGTCATGTTGAGCAGTTCGCTGCGTTGTTCTTGGAAACTTATCAATGCATCCTCGCCGCAGTTCTTGCGCAGCATAGCCTCTGCCAGCGAATCCTGCGGATGCGCCAATGCGTTCATGGCACTTATTATTATGTTCACTGCCTGCGAGGCATCGAGCCTGAAAGCCTCTGCCGAAACAATCCTTATGTCGCTGTTGCTCTCTATGTAGTTGGCAAGTACGGGTATCTCCCTGTTGTTACGCACGAGAATGGCAATGTCCCTTTGCTCTATGCCGTCAATACTAAGCAGGTCGAGAATGTTTTGCAGCGTACGCTCCGCCATACTGTCGAGTTCCTCCTTCGGCAGCAGTTCTATGTGTACCAATCCGCCATCCTTGCGCTTGTCCGGAATCTCCTGGCAGACATCTTCGTAAGCCTTTCTTATGCTGTCGGCCCAGCTCTCGGAGTATTCTTCCACCCTTGCCACTTCCAGTTCTGCGGCAGAGGTGAAGAAGGCGTTGTTGAAGTTTATCACGTTGCGGCTGGAGCGCCAGTTTGTCTTCTTCGGCTGCAGTTCTATTTCCTCCGGAGCAAACATCTTGTCGATGTCGTTGAGCAGTTGCCAGTCGCCGGAGCGGAAGCGGTAGATGCTCTGTTTTACGTCGCCCACGATGAGGTTGCTGTTGCCCTGACTCATACATTCCTTTAGCAGAGTCTTGAAATTCTCCCACTGCACGGTGCTCGTATCCTGAAACTCATCAATCATTATGTGCTCCAGGTGTGAACCTATCTTCTCGAATATGAACGGCGAGTCAGCATCGTCAATGAACTCATGCAGCAGACTCTGCGTGTCACTGAGCATGAAGCGTCCGGAAGCCTCGTTCAGTTTGTGCGCACTGTCTTCTATGCGCCTTAGCAGCCTTACGTCGTTCAGGTGGCGCAGTGTGAGGTTGGCCGAATTGTAGAGAATGGCATCGTGGCTCCTGACTTCCTCTGTCGTGTTGAGTAAAGGCATGAGGAACGACTCTACTAGCGGCAAAACGATGTGGCGCTCCTTGCTGCTCTTCGATACCCACGCATCAGAGCTTTCCATGCCGTCGAGCACACGCTTGCCTAATATCTTAGGGTCGTTGAACTCTCCTCGCTGCAGTTTCAGGAAATATCCTATCACTCCCTTGTCCTTGTAAGAGAAAGAGTCGGTGCTCAGTCCGCTGTCAGCGATGTGTGTCATCACCTTGTTGCCTATGTCGGTGTATTTCTTCGTCGTCGTTGACATGATGCTGCGCATCTCTTTGCTGTAGTTGTCAAAGAAATCCTTGTCGGCAAACACCTCATCCATCCTTTTGCGGTTCTGCTTGTAAAGTTCCTTGAAGATTGTGTTTCCGAAATTCTTTATCTGCCCGATGACGTTCCACTGCCTATCCTCCGACAGGTTGTCGCGCATATAGTTCGTCACCACTCGCAATAGTTGCTTGTCGTCTGCCAGTGAGTCTATTATGTCGTCCACGGCTTGCTCCACCACCTGCTTGTTGTTCAGTCCTACGCGCAGGTTTGCATTCAGCTGCAGCTCCTTGGCAAGATTGCGCAGTACAGCCTGGAAGAATGTGTCGATGGTCTGCACACGGAAGAACTGGTAGTTGTGCAGCAGTCGGCGCAGGGCCACCTCCGCCTGCTGCGATATTGTCTTCTCATCCTTGCCGAGGTCATGGCATAGCACAGCCATGTAGCTGTCAGAACCTGGCAGTCTTTTCCACAGACCGTATAGTTGCGACAGTATTCGCATCTTCATCTCCTCCGTGGCTTTGTTGGTAAAGGTCACGGCGAGTATTCCCTCGTAGGCGCGAGGGTTGCTAATAAGCAGTTTGATGTATTCTACCGCCAGGGTGAATGTCTTTCCGCTGCCGGCACTTGCTTTATAGACTGTCAGTGTAGGTGCTTTTATGTTTTCTGTCATATTCGGTCTGTCTTGTGGTTCTCTCTGTTGTCCTTGTTGTTTACGTGCAAAGATACAAATAATTGTGCGAATAAACAAATTATAATGTAGGAAATCTTCATGCGAGATTTATGAAAACAAAGCGAAATGATGATGAAGGTTGCAAAAACGAACAAAAAAACAGTTCTGTTTTTTTGTTGATAAGGATATTATTATTACCTTTGCATCAGGTAAATCTAAATTAAAAATTAGAATTCTGTTAAGTTAAATCGTTTAAAACAAAACAAAATGAATTTGTTGCGTATTTGGTATAGTAAAAAGTCGAGGTTGAGTGCTGTATTTGCTGATATTTTATTTAAATTGATACAGAAACCGTTACTGTGTATGGATAGGCAAAATTCAATACAGATAAAAGGTAAACTACGGAATTGTAAAGTTATGATATCTGGGAATGGCAATTCCATATTAATAGAAGAGGGTGCGCTGCTCAACAAGGTTTTTATTGAAATAAGTGGTAGTAATAACAAATTAATAATCAGGAGGAATGCACGTTTTGCAGAAGGTGGCAGGATTAGAATAGAAGATTTCGGAAATACTATAAAACTTGATGAAAATGCAACAATGATTAATTGCTTTTTATCCTCTGCCGACAAAAACACTCGAATGTATATAGGGAGGAACTGCCTTTTTTCTGCTGATGTTATTATCCGAACTTCAGATGCCCATTCTATATTACGATGTGGAACAAATGAAAGGATTAATGCTGGTAAAGATGTGATTATTGGAGAACATGTGTGGATTTGCAATGGAGCACGAGTGATGAAAGGAACGGTAATAGGTGATAATTGCGTTATAGGAAGTAACACCCTGGTGTCAGGTCAACAGGTTGATGATAATTGTCTTGCAGTTGGAAATCCGTGCAATGTAGTAAAAAAGAATATTAATTGGTCAAACATACGATGTTAATTATAAATAATATGATGTGTCATGTTGTAACTCTGATGCTTGCAGTGGTGTGTTTCGTTTTTGCATACATAGTGGTGAAAGGGAAGAGTGATAGATTTATTTCAGGCTATAGTACCGCCAGCCAAGAAGAGAAGGTAAAGGTGAATGTTAATCGCATGCGCATATTGCTGGCTCTAATAAGCGTGCTTGTTGGATCCTTTTGTGTCGTAGTGCCGCTGTTGGCTAATTACGACGGTGCGATAAGAGATGCGGTGGTGATATTACTATGTTTTGGATTGGCAGTTGTGGTGTTGGCCAGCACATGGGCTAAGAAGAAATAGGACTAGAGCAAGTGAAGTGCGGCGTGATATGACACATTGCTTGTTAAATAGACTTTTTGGTGACACTTTGATTTTTGCAACCTTGATTTCCTTGCGGTAAAATCCATCAACGGGAAATTATTTTCGTACATGCAAATTATGAAGTGCATGTAACTCTCTGATATTCAATAGAGGCTTTTTAAAAATCACCCAAACAGACTTGTAAAAGCTATCAAATTACATTGTGAAAGCATAGCTTCTACAATGTAATTTGTGCCATATTACGATGTAAAAGCATACAAATAACAACAAAAGTAGGTATCAATAGCAATGCGTTTTGACCGATTCTGTAATATTGGCCTGTGTCTCTGTTGTTGTGTTTTTCTATTTTGCATCTTGAAGTGATAAGTTTTGAAATGACACTTTGTAAACAGAAAGACTGGTTTTGTTTACAAAGTGTCAGATGAGGTATTAAGGTGCGCAGTCGTGGTGGTCAGCAGAATGGAATTATTATAAATTCTTAAAATATCGGTTATGGTAGTTGTTTTTTTTGGTTAAACCATAGTTTTTTGCTACTTTTGCACAAAATATAAACTAAAAAATGCTGAAATTCATATCCATCGGCAGCGGAAGCAGTGGCAACTGCTACTATCTTCAGACTGCCAATGATGCTATGTTGATAGATGCAGGGGTTGGAATAAGAACAATGAAGAAACACCTGCATGACTACGGTCTCAGTATCGACAGCGTCAACCATATATTGATAACACATGACCATGCCGACCATATCAAGTCGGTAGGAGTGGTGAGTACGGAGTTTGGTATCCCCGTATATGCCACGCGGGAGGTGCATGTAGGCATACAGCGCAACTACTGTGTGCCGAAGAAAGTGCCTTCAGACAAATGTTGCATAATAGAGAAGGACGTACGCGTGAAGATAGGCGACTTCTACGTTACGCCGTTTGCAGTGCCGCATGACAGTTCGGGCAACGTGGGCTTCTGCGTGGAAGTGGACGATGTCACCTTCTGTATAATGACCGATGTGGGCCATGTTACGGAAGACATGCGTCAGTACATAGGCAAGGCAAACTATCTGGTGATAGAGGCAAACTATGATACGGAGATGCTGCAAGACGGTCCTTATCCTGCACATTTGAAAATACGTATAGACAGTCCTACGGGACACCTGTCAAACCGTGACTGTGCCGAGGCTATAGCCAACTATGCCACCGACAAGCTGCGCCATGTATGGCTGTGCCATCTCAGTGAGGAGAACAACCATCCGGTGCTCGCCTTGAAGACGGTAGAGCAGACGCTGCGCTCCTATGGCTTGATAGTAGGCAAGGATTTCGAAGTGGAAGATCTGAAACGTAAGTCGCCGTCGCGCTTGTATGAGTTAGTGTGACGAGGGATGATACGGAAGCAAATACGATAAAAATAACAATGTAAAAACAATAAGGTAATGAAAAAGATTTTATTTGCATTTGTAGCTCTTATGGGCTTCGCTATGTCAGCAGTTGCTGAACCAAAAGTGACTTTTGAGTCAACCTCACATAATTTCGGTACATTCTCAGAGGCTAACGCTACTCAGAAGTGTGTGTTCACATTCACTAATACAGGTGACCAGCCGCTCGTAATCAACCAGGCAGTGGCATCATGCGGCTGCACCGTGCCTAAGTACACCAAGACTCCTATCAAGCCAGGTGAGAAGGGCACTATCAATGTGACATACAATGGACAGGGCAAGTTCCCAGGTCATTTCAAGAAGACCATCACCGTGCGCACAAACGGCACGCCGGAGATGGTACGCCTCTATATAGAGGGCGATATGACGGAAAAGTAATTTTCAGTTCACGGTTCATAATTCATAGAGCATGGTTTTGCATGGCTAAGCCATACATGGTTCGGAGCCGCTCTCGCAATCTTATGACAGTGAGAGAATGCATGGCAGAGGGTTATGGATTATGAACCGTGAACTATGTATTATGGAATTTTATGACTTTCACCGATACAGAAAAAGATAAGGCATTGGGAGTTATAAACTCTCTCAGAAACCGCTTAGGTACGGCGTTGCTTCCCGACGACGAGGGGAAGTTGCGCCGTATTCTTTTTACTGCGATGGAAGAGGGTAGGGTGCAGCGTGACGTGTTCGGGCTGAATCCCGTGCTGATGGCAATGCAGACAGCATTTATAGCCGTCGAAGAGATAGGCTTGAGACGTGACGGCGTGATAGCTACGTTGTTGTCGCCGATAGTGATGAATGCCGCATACTCGCCGCAAGAGGTGGGTATGGAGTTTGGCACGGGACCGCAGAATATACTGCACGGACTGATGCGTGTGCAGGAACTGTATAAGAAGACGCCGGTGATAGAGTCGGAGAATTTCCGTAACCTGTTGCTGTCGTTTGCAGAGGATATGCGCGTCATTCTCATAATGATAGCCGACCGCGTGAACATCATGCGTGAGATACGTGATGCGGAGAATAAGGATGCACAGCACAGGGTGGCGGAGGAGGCAAGCTACCTCTATGCACCATTGGCACATAAATTGGGACTCTATAAGCTGAAGAGCGAGTTGGAGGATCTGTCGCTGAAGTATCTGGAGCATGATGCCTACTACCACATAAAAGAGAAACTCTCTGCCACTAAGAGGGCAAGGGACAAATACATAGAAGATTTCATCGGGCCGGTAAGGCAGCGCTTGGAGGCGGCCGGACTGAAGTTCCACATGAAGGGACGCACCAAGTCCATACACTCCATCTGGCAGAAGATGAAGAAGCAGAAATGCCCATTCGAGGGTGTGTATGACCTCTTCGCCATAAGGGTGATACTTGACAGCAAACCTGAGCGCGAGAAGATGGAATGCTGGCAGACGTACAGTATCATAACTGATATGTACCAGCCGAACCCGAAGCGCCTGCGCGATTGGCTCAGTGTGCCTAAGAGTAACGGCTATGAGTCACTCCATATCACAGTGTTGGGACCGGAGAACAAATGGGTGGAGGTGCAGATACGCACAGAGCGTATGGACGAGATTGCCGAGCGCGGACTTGCGGCGCATTGGCGCTATAAAGGCGTGAAGGCAAGCGGCGGCGGTATGGACGAATGGCTGGGTGCCATACGTCGTGCTTTGGAGGCTGGCGACGATATGCAGGTGATGGACCAGTTCCGTATGGAACTCTATGAGGATGAAGTGTTTGTCTTTACACCGAAAGGTGAGATACGCAAATTCCCCGTAGGGGCTACCGTGCTCGACTTTGCATATCATATACACTCGCGCATAGGCAATCAGTGTGTAGGCGCACTGATAAACGGACGTAATGCGCAGCTGAAGGAAGAACTGCACTCCGGTGATACCGTGGAGATAATGACGTCGGCACAGCAGAAGCCTAAGCACGACTGGCTGCAGATAGTGAAGACGTCGCATGCACGAAGCAAGATAAGACTTGCGCTGAAAGAGTCGCAGGCACGCGACGGAATGTATGCCAAGGAAGTACTCTACAGACGTTTCAAAAACCGTAAGATAGAGATTGATGAGCCGCTTATGCAGCAGCTTATCAAGAAGATGGGATATAAGGAGGTGTCAGACTTCTACATAGCCATTGCCAACGAGCAACTTGACGTGCTCACTGTGATAGACCGCTATCTTGAGATGCGGCAGCCGCAAGGAACGGCGCAAGAGGGCGACGCTACCGTGCGTAAGAGTGCGGCAGACTTCGTGTTGAAGGAGCAAGGCGTTGCGGATGACGGTACGACGCACCGCTATATGAGCGACGATGTACTTGTCATAGACCGTAACCTTAAGGGGCTGGACTATACGTTGGCAAAATGCTGTCGTCCTATCTATGGCGATGACGTATTCGGTTTCGTTACTGTCTCTGGTGGCATAAAGATACATCGCTGCGACTGTCCTAACGCCACAGACCTGCGCTCACGTTTCGGCTATCGCATAGTAAGGGCAAAGTGGAGCGGCAAGGGCACAGGGCGCTACGACATCACGTTGCAGGTGATAGGCAATGATGACATCAACATAGTGAACAATATAACATCCGTGATAGCAAAGGAGGGTGATATAAGTCTGCGCAACATAAGCATAGACAGTGACGACGGATTGTTCAGGGGCGTCATAACCGTAGCCCTTGACGATACCTCGCGTCTGAACTCACTTGCCAGGAAACTGCAAAACGTAAAAGGCGTAAGGAGCGTGAAGCGAATGTAAGTAAACTAATTAGTTTTCACGCGCAATACTTGCGAGATTTGGAAAAAATTAGTAACTTTGCACTTTGTTATGCTGTATAGACGGCATACGTTGTATCAGGAATTAAAATAATTACAAAATAAAAGATGAACATTTCTTATAAATGGCTTAAGGAGTATGTTGACTTCGACCTTACACCGGAAGAGGTGTGCGCTGCGCTGACAAGCACAGGACTGGAGGTTGACGCTCTGGAAGAAGTACAGACTATCAAGGGTGGTCTGAAAGGACTCTATGTAGGACAGGTGCTGACTTGTGAGCCTCACCCGGACTCTGACCACATGCACGTATGTACGGTGGATCTCGGCAAGAAGAACGAGGATGGCACGGCGGCTGCTCCTTCACAAATCGTGTGTGGCGCACCTAACGTGGCTGCCGGACAGAAGGTCATCGTGGCAGACCTCGGTTGCGTGCTCTATGATGGCGACAAGGAGTTTAAGATTAAGAAGTCAAAGCTGCGTGGCGTGGAGTCAAACGGCATGATTTGTGCTGAGGATGAAATCGGCGTGGGTACAAGCCACGACGGTATCATCGTACTGCCGGAAGATGCCAAGGTGGGTACTCCTGCTGCAGAATACTATAACCTTGAGAGCGACTGGCTCATTGAGGTTGACATCACTGCAAACCGTGCTGATGCCCTGTCACACTATGGCGTGGCACGCGACCTCTATGCATGGATGCTGGCAAACGGTAAGCAGACTACACTGCACCGTCCTTCATGCGACGACTTCAAGGTTGACAACAACAACCTGCCTATCGACGTTGAGATACAGAACACTGAGGCTTGCCGCAGATATGCCTGCCTGAGCCTTACCGATTGTGAGGTGAAGGAATCACCTGAATGGCTGAAGAATAAGCTGACCGTGATAGGTCTGCGCCCAATCAATAACATCGTTGACATCACTAACTATGTCATGATGGCTTACGGTCAGCCAATGCACTGCTTCGACGCTGACATGGTGAAGGGCAACAAGATTGTCGTTAAGGACCAGAATGCAGGTAAGAAGTTCGTTACGCTTGACGGTGAGGAGCATACCCTCGGTGAGCATGACCTCGCTATCTGCAACGCTGAGGAACCAATGTGCATAGCTGGTGTGTTCGGCGGTAAGGGTTCCGGCACATACGAGACGACAAAGAACGTAGTGCTTGAGTCCGCTTATTTCCACCCAACATGGATTCGTAAGTCTGCACGTCGTCATGGTCTTTCTACCGATGCGTCATTCCGTTTCGAGCGTGGCATTGATCCAAACGGAGCAATATACGCACTGAAGCAGGCTGCGCTGCTGTGTAAGGAACTGGCTGGGGCGAAGGTTTCAATGGAGATAAAGGATGTATATCCTAATCCTATCGAGAACCCAAAGATGCGCCTCGATTTCGCATACGTGGACAATCTAATCGGTAAGAAGATAGGCAACGACACTATAAAGAACATACTCAAGTCGCTCGAGATAGAGATAGACGCTGAGGATGCTGAAGGACTCGACATCACTGTTCCTGCATACCGCGTGGACGTACAGCGCCCTTGCGACGTAGTGGAGGACATACTGCGTATCTATGGATATAACAATGTGGAGATACCTACACAGCTGAAGTCAACGCTTACTGTAAAGGACTTTGAGGACCAGCGCCATAAGCTGATGAACCTCGTGGCTGAGCAGCTCGTGGGTGCAGGCTTCAACGAGATTCTCAATAACTCACTGACGAAGGGTGCGTACTACGCTGACTTGAAGGCTTACCCTGCAGACAAGTGCGTAACGATAGTCAACCCACTGTCAAGCGACCTTAACGTGATGCGTCAGTCACTGTTGTTCGGTGGATTGGAGAGCATCATGCGCAACGCTAACCGTCGTATGCCGAACCTCCGCTTCTTTGAGTTTGGTAACTGCTATCAGCACTTCAACGAGAAGAAGGATGATGAGAATCCGATGAAGGCATACTCTGAGGAAAGCCACCTCGGATTGTGGATTACAGGTAAGCGTGTGGAAGGCTCTTGGATTCATGCTGATGAAGACAGTACTTATTATGAGTTGAAGGCACACGTTGACAACATCCTGCGCCGTATCGGTATGCCACAGGGTATGCTCGTATGCGAGAAGACAGACAATGACATCTTCTCTACAGGCATCAAGATGATGAACCGTGGCGGAAAGGTATTCGTCGAAATGGGTATCGTAAGCAAGAAGTTGCAGAAGCAGGCAGATATCGCCGCACCGGTATATTTCGCTGACGTTAACTGGACACAGGTTACAAATGCAGTGAAGAAGAGTGCAGTGCACTTTACTGAGATACCTAAGTATCCTGCAGTAAGTCGCGACCTGGCTTTGCTCCTTGATAAGAACATAGAGTTTGCACAGGTGGAGCAGATAGCACGTCAGACAGAGAAGAAACTGCTGAAGAAGGTAGAGCTGTTTGATGTCTATGAGGGCAAGAACCTGCCAGAGGGCAAAAAGTCATACGCTGTTAACTTCGTATTGCAGGACAGCGAGAAGACGATGAACGACAAGGCTATCGATGCCATCATGAACAAGCTCATCAATAACCTCAAGAAGCAGCTTAACTGTGAACTGAGATAATGCTTAATTCATAATGCATAATGCATCGCTCGGCGCTTGCGACGCTTTTACCAAGGTCGCAGACCGACTAAAAGAACTCATCGCTCGGCGCTTGCGACGCTTTTAAAAAGGCCGCAGGCCGACTAAAAGAATTCGTAATTAAATAATTAATAATCCCCCTGACTCTTATTCCCTCCCTGCATGGAGGGACGGGGTGGGGCTCATAATTCACTTATATATCCAATGGGAAGAGCATTTGAATATCGTAAGGCCACCAAGATGAAGCGTTGGGGCCACATGGCAAAAACTTTTACACGTCTGGGCAAGCAGATTGCTATTGCCGTTAAGGCTGGTGGTCCTGATGCAGACACAAACCCTACACTGCGTTCTATCATCGCTACATGTAAGCGTGAGAACATGCCTAAGGACAACATTGAGCGTGCTATCAAGAATGCTATGGGTAAGGACCAGTCTGATTACAAGGAGGTTACTTACGAAGGATACGGCCCTCACGGAATTGCCGTATTCGTTGACACACTGACAGACAACACCACACGTACAGTGGCTGACGTTCGTTCAGTGTTTAATAAGTTCTCTGGTAACCTCGGTACTACAGGTTCACTGAGCTTCCTCTTCGATCACAAGTGCGTGTTCACTTTCAAGAAGCCTGCAGACCTCGATATGGACGACCTCATCCTTGAGCTCATTGACTTCAACGTTGATGATGAGTTTGATGAGAACTATGACGAGGAGAAGGATGAGACAACAATCTCTATCTATGGTGATCCAAAGTCATACGCACAGATTCAGAAGTTCCTTGAGGAAAAGGGCTTTGAGGAAATCGGTGGTGAGTTCACCTACATTCCTAACGACCTGAAGGATGTTGACGAGGAGCAGCGTGCTACCATCGACAAGATGATAGAGAAGCTCGAGGAGTTTGACGACGTTCAGACCGTTTACACCAACATGAAGCCAGAATAAGGCTAAAGGTTTAGAGTTTAAGGTTTAAAGTTTAAAGTTTAAAGTTTAGAGTTTAAAGTTTAAAGTATAATTAGTAGAGGTGACATCATTTGATGTCGCCTCTTTTTGTATCATGAAAAAGTTAGTCAGTTGATGGCTATTTTATAGGAAATGATGTAAGTTTCGTGTTTTTTTGCTCTTTTAATGTGGTAGAATTGAATAAAGATTTGTTACTTTCAAATTTTATTTGTAACTTTGTGACAAATTTGACCTGAACCAATTATCAAAACAAATAACCATATTATGAGAAAACTATCAACAAAACTAATGACCATCAGTTTGCTTGCACTGTTTAGCGTTATGTCGCAAGTGGCTGGTGCCACAGAAGGATGGGATGAGGCTCTGTATAAACAGATTGAGAGTCGCATCGTAGCCCCAACATTTAAAAATAAGACTTACAACATCAAGAAATACGGTGCATCTGTAAAGTCAAGTGCTGCGAAGAACCAGCAAGCTATCAACAAAGCCATAGAGGTGTGCTCAAAGGCTGGTGGTGGTAAGGTCATTGTGCCTGCAGGTACATATCTTACCGGCGCTATTCGTATGCAATCTAACGTAAACCTCGTGATAGAGAAAGGTGCTACCATCCTCTTTGCATACGAGCCAGATCTTTATCCAATGGTTAAGACACGTTGGGAAGGTCTCGATCTGATGAACTACTCTGCCTGCATCTATGCTTATCAGGCACAGAACATCGCCATCAGCGGTGAGGGAACCATTGATGGCAATGGCGAGAACGAGACATGGTGGCAGTGGTGCGGAGCAAAGAAATTCGGCTTTGATCCCAACAAGACTCCTCAGTCACAGGCTATGCCTTACCTCGGTAGCGACAAGTTCGGCAAGGACTCACTAGGCAACCAGTTGAGCAACCGCAACACCTTGTTGTGGATGTCAGACAATAACATACCTGTTGAGCAGCGCATCTTCGGCAAAGGCCATGGTATGCGTCCGCAGTTGGTAAACTTCTATGAGTGTCAGAACATACTCATTGAGGGCGTTACAATGCTGCGCTCACCTTTCTGGGTAATTACGCCAACTCTTTCAAAGAACATCACCGTGCGTAAGGTTAAGGTTATCAACGAAGGTCCTAATGGCGATGGTTGTGACCCTGAGTCATGTGAAGATGTGCTGATAGAAGATTGTATTTTCCATACGGGCGATGACTGTATAGCTATCAAGAGTGGTCGTAATGCTGATGGACGTCGTGCCAACGTACCTTCACAGAATATCATCATACGTCGTTGTACGATGGAAGATGGACATGGTGGTGTAGTACTTGGTTCTGAGATTTCAGCAGGTGTACGCAATGTGTTTGCAGAGGACTGCAAGATGGATTCACCAAACCTTGACCGTGTGTTGCGTATCAAGACAAACACCTGTCGTGGTGGTGTGACGGAGAATGTTTTTATGCGTAATATAGAGGTGGGACAGTGTCGTGAGGCAGTGCTGCGTATCAACCTTGTATATGAGCCAAAAGAGCAGGCAAAGCGTGGCTTTATTCCAACCGTGCGCAACGTATATATGGAGAATGTGACTTGTCAGAAGTCACGTTACGGCATCTTGCTCAACGGACTGGAGGACCACGACAACATATATAATATTAATGTAAAGAACTGTACCTTCAACGGGGTGCAGGATGAGAAGGTGCGCAAGACCGGCAAGTGCCACGACATACACTTTGACAACCTCCGTATCAACGGCGAGTTGGTTCTTTCAGAGCCACCATTCCAACACTATTCCGAGTGGATGTCATGGAGTGAGATGCAACGCGTGCCAAATCCTATATACCTTGACTTCACCGACCCTGCAAAGCGTCCTAACGGCAAGTGGTCATACGTGATGGGCATAGAACTTGAGGGTATTCTCGACACATGGCTGGCATACCAGAATCCTATCTTCAAGGATTACGTCGTACGTTATCCTGAGCAGATGATTAAGGCTGACGGTACCACTACAGGTTATGACATAAAGGCCTATAACCTCGACAATATCCGTCCGGCACGATTCATCCTCAGGGCAAACCGTCTGTTCCCACATGAGGGCTCAGACAAGGCACTGCAGACTTTCTTCCGCCAGTTGGAAGAACAGCCACGCACGAAGGAAGGTGTATGGTGGCACAAGGAGATATACCACTGGCAGGTATGGCTCGACGGTATCTACATGGGACTGCCATTCTACACTCTCTCAGCTGCAGAGCTGAAGGGTGAGAAGGCTGCAAAGAAATACTATGACGATGCCGTTGACCAGATAGGCAAGACATTCCAACGCACATATGACGCCAAGACTGGTCTGTGGAAACACGCATGGGACGAGACACACACCATGTTCTGGGCAAACAAGGAGACAGGACTGTCACAGCACACATGGGCTCGCGCCATGGGATGGTTCGTGATGGCTATGGTAGAGATTCTCGATGCCCTGCCAGAGAACTATGAGCGTCGCGGCGAGGTGGTTGAAATGCTGCAGCAGGCAATGACCGCCGTGCTGAACTACCAGGACAAGAAGAGTGGTGTTTGGTTTGACGTGATGGACGTTAAGGACCCAAAGAACTACCTTGAGTCAACCGCTACGGCTATGTTCACCTACGCACTGCTTAAAGGTGCCCGCCTGGGCTATCTGCCTACAAAGGACAACTGGGCAGTGGGCAACAAGGAATGGCCTCTGTGTGAAAAGGCAAAGGCTGCCGGCGCAGAGAAATATGACTTCAAGGCAGAAGGTGTGAAGGCTTATAAGAATATGTTGAAGCACTTCATAAAGGTGAATGACGACAAGACCATCAGTCTCACCCGTTGCTGCGCAGTCAGTGGCCTTGGTCCTGAGAAGAGTCCAAACCGTGACGGTTCATTTGAATACTACATGTCAGAGCCTATCCGCGACAACGATGCCAAGGGCATAGGTCCGTTCATCTGGGCATCGCTTGAGATGGAGCGCGATGGCTTTACTGCTGGATATTAAACAGCAAAGGGAAAACAAAAAAAAGAGTGAATAGTGAGTAATAACACTACTATTCACTCTTTTTTGTGTCCATAATAATTAAAAATATTTTTAACGGGCTTGTATGCCCGTCTGTCGTTTGGTTTATCACTAAACAAGGAAAAATTTTGTTAGTTCGAAAAAAAAGATGTATCTTTGCAAGATAAAATGTAATGTAGTAAATAATAAGAATCATAATGAACAAATTGAACGTTAAGCATATTGTATTGTTGATAGCATTCGTCGTTATGGCGACAATGGAGATGTTTGCAGCCAAGGCTGTGCCGGGAGCGATGCAAGTGACGCTCGTTGACGGTCGCACTGTTACCGTGTCGCTGCGTGGTGACGAACATCTGCATTTCCTTATATCATCAGATAACGAGATAATTATCCGCGAAGGTGACACATATCGTGTTGCTACGAAGGAAGAGCGTGAAAATATTTTCAACAGTGCAGCAAAACTTGATGAACAGATTCTTGCTAACCAGGCAAAGGCAATAGGCGCTTTGCAAGCAAACACAGGAGAAGGCATCAGTGGTGAAAAGCTGTTCCCTCATATGGGTACTCCGAAAGTGTTGGTGCTTATGGCTGAGTTTGCTGACGTGCAGTTTACTTTCAGCAAACACGAGATAGACTCTCTGCTCAACAGCAGTGCTGTTTTGACGAAAACCAGTAAAAGTGCAAAAAGTTATTCTACGGGAGAAGAGGTGGTAATGTCAAAGTTAAGTGCTATGCGTAGTTATAGTTCTGTTGCACAGTATTTTAATGACTGTAGTGATGGACTGTTCAAACCTCAGTTTGATGTATATGGTCCTTATACGTTATCAAAGAATATGTCAGTTTATGGTGCGGGTGATAATGATAGGATGGACTTGTTTATTCCTGAAGTATGTGCGCTTGCCAATGCAGAGGTAGATTTCTCTGAGTATGATCAAGACGGTGACGGATATGTTGACTTGGTATATGTGATATACGCCGGATATAGTGCAAATTGGACACAGAATGGCGATGAATGTATTTGGCCAAAGTCGGGACCTTCTACAGGACCTTCTACTACGTACGGAAAATATGATGGTAAGACGGTTTCGCGTTACGGCGTTAACGGCGAGTTGTTATTGTTTCCTCTAAGTAATGGTGTGAAATATCTAAATGGTATAGGAGTCTTCTGTCATGAGTTCAGTCATACTATGGGACTGCCAGACTTCTATCCTGCAAGCACATATAATAGAAGTGTCGTTTTAGGCGGTTGGACGGTAGCAGATTATGACAACCAGTCTTTGGAAGAATGGGACTTGATGGACGGCGGTGAAAACAATACTAATGGTTGTTGGCCTCCAATGTATTCTGCTTTTGAGAGAGAGTTGATGGGCTGGATAAAGCTAGACACCCTTGATACTCCTTCGGATGTTACCTTGACTCCGTTGCTTCATGGTGGTAAGGCTTATCGCATACTTAATGACAATGACCCTACGGGCAACGAATATTGGATAGTAGAGGCTGTTTCTACAGATGAGAAATCAGAGAAATGGCAGCAGTATTTGCCAGGCAAGGGCATGCTCATTACGCATGTGAATTATAATCCTAATACGTTCAATATCAAGTATAACAATGTTAATGCAACAAAAGGAAAGCCTGGCATAACGATTATACCTGCAGATGGGTATCTGCCAACGTCATACAGGGTTTCTAATGACACGGCATTTGTTGAGAGTAATCCAAATTATATGTTGCCGAGTGACTTCTATATCCAGGAGTCTGGCGACCCATATCCCGGCTCACAAGGCATAACAGAGTTTAATAACTATAAGGCTTATACAGGCACTGTTGACAAACCTATTACCGATATCGTGCAGAATGACGACTTCACCGTGTCGTTTAAGTTCATGGGAGGAACACCTCCGTTGATGGGTGATGTAAACGGTGATGGATATATAACGATGGCAGACGCCAACATGGTGGTGAATTATTTCCTTGCCGATGAGGCAAGCAAACCGGCGGAAGGATTTAATATTGATGCTGCAGACATGAACGGCGACGGATATATAACGATGGCGGATGCCAATGCTATAGTGAACAAATTTTTAGGAGAGTAAAGCCCCCACCTACCTCCCCCGTGGGGGGAGGACTTGGATTACGACTTTACTGGACGAAGGCTCCCATAACTATTTTTCGTCAGTCTGATAGTAACTTCCACCCTCCCCCACGGGGAGGGCAGAGAGGGGCTTCAACCGAAAAATCGAACAATGTCAGAAATGTAAAGTTTTCTTAATCTGCAGTAAAAGCTATCATATTACATTGTAAAAGCTATGCTTTTAGATAGTAATAGCTATCACTTTACCTCATAAAAACATAGCTTTTATAGCGAAAAAAGACGTGTTTTGACCTCGAAAATAGGTTTAAGCACGTCTTTTTTGCATATTTTTCAGAAAATATTTTCTTCGTAGTTTTCCAAAAAGCGTTTTAAGGTACCTCTGCGGCATTTAACCCTCTTGGTGGACTGTGTGTCCACCGCTGGCGAGATAGTGGCTTAGAAATGAGTTTTCTTAGGAGTGGAAAAATAGAACAAAAAGGAAAGGTGGAAGAACTTGATTTATTAATATAGGAAAGGGTAGGGCAGAATTGTCAGTGGTTTCTTTACATACGAGTCACTTTTTCTCCGTATTCTGACTAATCTTGCGAATTTTTTACTTGTCAAGCAAATTTAGGCTGATTATATACCGGGTGTCCGGAATAATTAGTAGCTTTGCTCATGATTTACGCTTTTTATTGTGGTAAATACAAAGATAAAAGGGCTGACTCCACCAAGGAATCAGCCCAATTTTTTATATGGATATTTATGTTTTACCGGATAATAATAAAATTTAATATTGCTATATGCGGTATTGCTTATTATTGATGTTGCTCGCGTAGCAGGTCGTTTACGGTCTTCACAGGGTTGAATGTACCGAGTGGCACTTCAACGAATACCGTTGACCAATCACTCATGGCGCCATTCCAAAGTCCTGGTAACTCCAGAGCCTGCAGTTCTTTGCCATTCTTTGACTTTGAGGAAATAAAACCTGTGGTTGGGTCTACAAAGTCAGGCAGGTTGTATGCCTTGCCATTAAAGTCCTTTACGGCGCATACGAGGTCAACTGGGTTGAAGTGAGTACCCTCGGTGAACATCTTCATGTACTCAGAATTACTCTTGTCTATCTGGCTACTCTCAAGTATCTGCAGACTGACGGTGCCATCCTGGTTGTATGTAAGGAAAGGACCGCCGCCAGGCTCGCCTACGTTCTTAACTACGCCGCAGACACGCATTGGGCGATTGAGCTTGTTTTTCAGATAGATTACAAGTTCTGCATCCTCCAATTCCTTTATGTCCTGCTTGCGACAGCATAGTTGTTGTTGAACAAAGCGTATTATCTCTTCAAGTTTCGCATGGTCGTATCTGCCGCTGTCAAGCACCTTCATGTATTCAAACGCCTGTTTCTGCAGTGTCACCAAGACGCCTGCTATTACCTGCTTCCATTCTACAGTCTCAGGTTTCAGACGATCTGGCACCACATTGTCAATGTTCTTAATGAAGATGACGTCGGCGTCAATCTCATTGAGATTTTCTATAAGTGCACCGTGACCACCAGGGCGGAATAGCAGCGAACCGTCAGAGTTGCGGAATGGTGTTCCGTCTGGATTTGCGGCAATGGTGTCGGTAGAAGGTTTCTGCTCGGAGAATGAGATGTTGTACTTCACTCCGTACTTGTCAGCATACTGCTGCATCTTGTCAGCAACCTTTTGCTTGAAGAAAGGCAGGTGTTCATGGCTTACGGTGAAATGTACGTTCGCCTCACCCTTTGAAGCTGCATACAGTGCGCCCTCTACGAGATGCTCCTCCATAGGAGTGCGTGCGCCGTTGTCGTAGTTGTGGAACAATAGCATGCCTTTTGGCAACTGTCCGTAATTTAAACCCTCAGCCTTCAGCATATTTGCTGCTACGGCTTTGTAGTTGCCCTCGCCGATGAGCGTGTCGATGTCCTTGCCTTCATTCTTCTTGCAAACGGCATTCAGTTCGTCATAGAATGCAAATGCTTTGATGTGTGCGAAGTAAATCTTCTCGAAGTCGGTGGTAGGTACATCGTAATCGGCGTCAACGAATGCAAATACATCCTTGAACATACGGCTTGCAGCACCGCTTGCCGGAACGAACTTGACTATCTTCTTGCCTTCGGCCTTATAGTCCTCCCATGCCTTTATATAAGCCTGCTTCTCGTCGGCAGTAGGTGCAATGATGCCTTTGCCAATGGCGGCAGCCGCTTCAAGGCGTAGGAATGGGAAACCTGTCTTGAATTGCTGTAGTTGTTTTTCAATCTGCTGTTCGCTGATACCTTTGTCAGCGATTTGTTTAAGGTCTTTTTCGTCTAACATATTATTTAAGTTTTTTAGTGTCCTACCGCAAAGTTACAAAATACTTCTGATACAGCCAACGATTTAAGGAACTTTAATATGTAAGGACATAAAAAAACTGCCGGGGTGACTCTCGTCAGACCGGCAGTGTAGCTTTTTTACTGTTCGTAAAGTAAAATTACTTAACAGTGTCAGCAGCAGCTGTGTCAGCAGCAACTGTATCAACAGCAGCTGTATCAACAGTGTCCTGTGCAGGAGCCTGCTCTGTCTTGTTACCACATGATGCAAAAGAAATTGCAGCCATAGCTACGAACATGAAAACTAATTTCTTCATTTTTTCTAAACTTTTAAATCTGTAAAACAATCTTGTTTATTAAAACACTGCAAAGTTACGTACTTTTTTTATTCCACGCAAGCATTTTTTTGTTTTTTTTTACGCCTTTTTTGTAACTTTTTTGTAATATGCTGTAAATGTGTAATTTGCAAAGTGTAAACAAAAGTTAAATTATTTGTGTGTCCGCACACAGCCCCTTTTTTATGTACTTTTAGGTATGTTTCTTTGCTTATGTGGGCATTTTTTAGTAATTTTGCATTACTTTCAACAATTATCCTTTAGTATTCTATGATAGATACATCCGCTTTTCAGGGTAAGCGAGCTGCTTACTATACGCTTGGTTGCAAACTAAACTTCTCTGAGACCTCTACATTTGGAAAGATGTTGGAGGACATGGGGGTGCGAACCGTGCAGCGAGGCGAGAAGGCTGACATCTGCCTTATCAATACGTGTAGCGTGACGGAGGTGGCAGACCGCAAGTGCAGACAGGCCATAAGGAGAATGGTAAAGGAGAATCCTGGTAGTTTCATGGTGGTTACGGGATGCTACGCGCAGTTGGAACCTGAGAAGATCAGTAAAATAGATGGTGTGGATCTTGTGCTTGGCAGCAATGAGAAGGCGCACCTTATAGATTATCTCAGTAATGCGTGGAGTGGATTTGGTGACAAGGCGGTTGCGTATCATACAGAAAAGACGAAGGACATCAAAAGCTTTGCGCCAAGTTGCAGTCGTGGCAACAGGACTCGCTATTGGTTGAAGGTACAGGACGGTTGTAACTACTATTGCACATACTGTACCATACCGTTTGCACGCGGCAACAGTCGTAACCCTACCATTGCTTCGTTGGTGGAGCAGGCTCGACAGGCTGCGGCAGAAGGCGGTAAGGAAATAGTCTTGACAGGTGTGAACATCGGAGACTTTGGCCGTACCACTGGCGAGTCTTTCCTTGACCTTGTAAAGGCCCTTGACAATATAAAAGATGTAGAGCGTTATCGCATTTCGAGTCTTGAGCCAGATCTTATTAGCGATGAACTGATAGATTACTGTGCGCAGAGTCGTGCTTTCATGCCTCATTTTCACATACCATTGCAGAGTGGTAGCGACACCGTGTTGAAACTGATGCGTAGGCATTACGATACGGCGCTGTTCCGTGAGAAGATACTCAAGATAAAGGAGCGAATGCCCGATGCTTTCATAGGCGTAGATGTAATGGTGGGATGTCGTGGCGAGACTCCAGAGTGTTTTGAGGAGACATACCAACTACTAAGTGAACTACCTGTCACGCAGTTGCACGTGTTTCCGTATAGTGAGCGACCAGGCACCGCAGCACTGAAGATTCCCTATGTGGTAAACGACAAGGATAAGAAGGAGCGTAGCCAGCGCCTACTGGAATTGTCAGACCAAAAGACGAAGGACTTTTACTCCTTATATATAAATAAGGAGATGGAGGTGTTGTTTGAGAAGGCTGGTAAGGGAAAGGCTATGCACGGCTTCACGCCCAACTACGTTAGGGTGGAACTGCCGGCATCACTTGCATCTGATGATTATGACAACCAGATAATCAAGGTCAGACTTGGTGACTTTAACCATGACAAGAGTGCACTGAGGGTTACGTCTTTGTAATATGATAAAAAAATGAATACAGAAAACACAAATATACACCAATCTATTGAAGGGAAACAGTGCGGAGTGGCAATCGTCATCCTGAACTGGAATGGCTCTGCCATGATGCGGAAATACCTACCATCTGTCGTTGCCAATAATTGCGGTGCGGAAGTGGTGGTGGCAGACAATGGTTCTTCCGACGACTCCCTCAAGATGCTTGCAGAGGAGTTTCCCACCGTCAGGAGGGTGGTGCTCGATCGTAACTATGGCTTTGCCGATGGCTACAACAAGGCTTTCCTGAAATATGAAGAAGAAAACCGTGCAGCAGACAATCCACTGCCTGAATACTATATACTGCTCAACAGTGACGTAAGGGTAGGTGAGGAGTGGCTCAATGCCATGCTCACTTACATGAATGAGCATGATGATGTGGCAGCATGCCAACCTAAGTTGCTCAGCGACGTTGCGCCTGAAAATTTCGAGTATGCCGGTGCCTGTGGTGGATACCTCGACAAATATGGATACCCATATTGCCGCGGCAGGATTTTTAATACTATAGAGAAGGACAAAGGGCAGTATGATGACGTTACTGACGTGTTGTGGGCTACAGGTGCCTGTCTTATGATTCGTCGCGAGGACTATTGGACTGCAGGCGGACTCGACGGCCGTTTCTTTGCCCACAATGAAGAAATAGATCTGTGCTGGCGACTGAACATGCTTGGCAGACGCGTAGTATGCGTACCTCAGTCGGTTGCTTTCCATTACGGCGGCGGCACATTGCCCCAAGGTAACCCACGCAAGACTTACCTGAATTTCCGCAACAACCTGACAATGCTATACAAGAACCTGCCGGCATCAGAACTGAAGAAAGTAATGCGCATGCGCCTCTTTCTCGACTATCTTGCAGCTTTTCAGATGCTATTACTCGGTCGCAGCTACGGAGAGTTCAAGGCAGTCATCAAGGCTCGCAAGGATTTTTATGCGTGGAAGGCAGACTTTAAGGCCGAAAGACATAAAATACAAGAAAATGCTAAAGTGGCGTTACCGCAAGGCATTACCCACTTCAGCATACTATGGAAATACTATGCTAAGGGCGCTAAGAAATTCTCTGACCTTTAGAATTTCTGGCACTCTATCAGTGCGTGAGAGTTATTGTTCAGGGTGGTGGCGAATATATATACGCTGCCACCCTCTTTTAGTTTCAGACGTTTGCGCAAGTCAGCAACGGTTGACGGGAAGTTGCGCACTGTCAGGTTAGCCTGTTTTGTCTCGTTACGCAGTTGCTTCAGTGACTGTTTGCTAAAGTCATATATATGTGTTATGCGAAAGGCGCGTGCCGGTATTCCTTCAGGAACATCTACATCATTCTTTTTCGTAAACAGATTGCTCATGGGGTGAAGCTTGCTAAGTGAGTAATGGGCTGCGAAGGCATCCTGTACGCCTGCCTTCATGATGCTTGCGTTAGGTTCAAATAGCAGCATGCCTTTTTCGGGCATGGCGTACTCTGTCGTTTGTTGCGAACCTTGTGTTACGAAAGGTTTATCCTGCGTATCGAGGTTTACGCAGTGATAGCTCTGTGGCTCTGTGCATGCTTCATTGCTCATCACGAACAGCAGTTCCTTGCACTCCCCCTTTACGCTTACAACATGTATTTCTCTCACGCAGTGCAGAGAGCGCAGCGCCTGTGTAATGTCGAGCATAGGCGACAACTTTACCATTACATAATCGGCGTTCTTGAGAAGGTCGTCCTGCAAGGCTGTTATGTCTGGCGTACAGTCTTCTATGGCAAACACCTTCCTGCCAATGTCGTCGCGGCGTGCAGGGTCGAGGAATATAAGTGAATAGTGGAGATTGGAAAGAGAGAAGTCCTCGCCAGACTGTGCGTTTATTATCTCTGTATTGCCTAATCCTAACAGGGGAAAATTATGTCGCGCAGCATCGCATAACACCTCCTGCTGTTCCACGTAAATAGCCTTGCCAAACTGCGGAGCCATATAGCTGAAGTCAACGCCGAAGCCTCCTGTGAGGTCAATGAGGGATGTTGCGCCACTTGTGATTGGAGAACATAGTCTTGCTGCCACTTCTGCCTTATACCTTGCCGTAGCTTCGCTTGAACACTGCTCCATTGACAGTCTCGGAGGAAACCATATACCCTCTTTGTCTGCCCACTGTGGGAGTTTCTTCCTAGCCAGTTGATATCCCTCTATCTGGCGCAGACACCATATAGCATCAACACCCTCTGGCATTGGCTTCAATGCCAGGGAGCGTACGTCTGCATCCTTATTCTTTTTTATGTATTCCTCGTTACTGATAATGTCCTCGTTTTATGGAATACAAAGTTAAGCAAAAAAAACGAAATGCCCAAAACTTTTTATTAAAATAGATGAAATATGTATTAAGGTGGGTTCTAAAAATTCCCACGAGTTAAATTAGTCAATTATATAAGTATCATTATGTCATATTTTTGTTTTCTTTCGGTGCAAACTGTTAACTTCTGCGGTCACATAGCCCGCTATGCTCCC
>JAEEGH010006168.1_pt1 | contig 29490 bp, 22 predicted proteins | sample 9134181 | NCBI WGS metagenome assembly JAEEGH01 (sample SAMN16246544, study PRJNA631951) | gut metagenome | biome: gut microbiome; feature: rumen; material: DP-attached | host: Bos | place: Iran: Karaj | collected 2018-10 | reverse complement strand
AACACCATGAAGTTTTACATGCTCACCGTTTAGGAAAAAGCCCTTATCTGCATCCATTTTCATACTTCTGAAACCAATGTTTTTTGCTACAGAATCAACTATAGTTTCTCCAACCTTTACAGATGCCTTTGCTATATATAAATATGTATTATCAACACCATTCCATAGCGTTGGTTCCGGGAATGAACATACCTTTACAAACTCATCTGATGGCTTTGCCATGGCACCAACGACAATATCATCTCCATCATATATCGTATATACGATATCAATATCTTTTTCATCGCCTAAAACATGTGCCTGTGCCCACAGTTCACCTTCGCCATCTTCATTAACACGAGTCTGGAAAATAATGCCATCTGTACCATAGTAGGTTCTGTCAAAGCATATATCTTTAGTAGTTATCAGCTCGACTTTTCTATGAATACCACCGAAAACTGCAAAATCTCCAGAAATAGGGGAAACCTGTAGTTGTTTATCAGTGCTAACAAGTACAGTTAAAAGATTGTCTCCCTCTTTTAATGCATTCGTAAGCTCTACTGCAAAAACATTATATCCACCCTGATGCTTTCCAACTTCTACACCGTTAAGATAAATATCACAGACTTTATCCACACCATAGAATTTTGCAAACACTTTTTCATTATCAGTCTTCGTATATACGAACCCCTTCTGATATACTGCATCACCCTGATAATAATCATTATCCTTGTACCATGTATGTGGTAATGATACATTCTCCCCTGCTATCTTTTTGGTAACATCTGTTCCGAGCCATGACTGCTTACTAAAAGTCCAGTCCTCGCACCAATTTACAATTCTGTTCATAAGGTTCCCCCAATCTTTTTATCTCTTTACTCTAGCGCCTGCGCCTCCCATAATTGCTTCTACCTCGGCACAAGTAGCCCTTGTTGTATCACCAGGTGTTATCATTCCACGTCCTCCATGTGCTGTACCGTACTCAACAGCCTTTGCAGCATCACCTGTTGTCATAAGTCCATATATTAATCCTGAGGCAAATGAGTCTCCTCCACCCACTCTATCAAGGATTTCAAGGCCCTTGTAATCCTTTGCCTTGAAAATTTCTCCATCTGCCCAGCAAAGCGCAGACCAATCATTTACAGTGGCAGTCTTTACTGTACGAAGAGTTGTTGCAACAACCTTGAAGTTAGGATAAACCTTTGCGGCCTCATCAATCATCTTTTTATAACCGTCAATGTTGAGCTCCTTGAGGTTCTCATCATTTCCCTCGATTTCAAAACCAAGACAAGCTGTAAAGTCTTCCTCATTTCCAATCATTACATCAACATACTTTGCAATTTCTTTATTTACCTCTTGGGCCTTATTCTGACCGCCAATTGCAGACCACATTGATGCTCTATAATTCAAGTCATATGAAACTACTGTACCATATTTCTTTGCAGTCTTGATAGCCTTGATTACTGTTTCTGCGGACTGCTCAGATAATGCAGCATATATTCCACCAGTATGGAACCATCTAACTCCAAGCTCTCCAAAAATATAATCGAAATCAAAATCCTCTGCAGTAGCCTGTGAAATTGCAGTATTTGCTCTATCCGAACAGCTAAGAGCACCTCTTATACCAAAGCCTCTCTCAACAAAATTTAGTCCATTTCTGCACTCACGACCAATTCCATCAGTCTTTTTCCAGTTAATAAGTCGAGTATCTACACCACCCTGAAGGATAAAGTCCTCAACAAGATGTCCAACTTCATTATCCGCAAATGCGGTAATAACTGCTGTATCCATTCCAAAGCATTTACGAAGACCACGGATAACATTGTATTCTCCGCCACCTTCCCAAGCCCTAAACTGTCTAGCTGTGCGGATGCGTCCCTCACCTGGATCAAGGCGAAGCATAACTTCGCCTAAAGAAACTGCATCATATTTACACTCTTTTCTATCTCTTAAATTTAAGTCCATTTCTATTCTCCATATCCGTCGGTTACGCCTACAAACCGACTCATCTAAAATATAAAATATTGCTTAGCGTTTCCACCACAGATTCCACGCACCATCTTACCCAAATAATTTAAATCCTCTGGATATTCTCCATTCTCTACCCATGAGCCCACTTTATTGCAAAGGATGCGACGATATAACTCATGACGTGGGAATGATAAGAAGCTACGTGAATCTGTAAGCATTCCTACTGATGTAGAAATAAGTCCTACATCACTCATTGCTTCAATCTGGCGTTCCATTCCATTCTTGTGATCACAGAACCACCAAGCTGCACCAAGCTGTACCTTGCCCTTGATTCCTTGCTCATTGCTACAGAAGTTTCCAGCCATAGCTGCAAGCATTTCTGTATCCTTTGGATTCAGGCAATAAAGAATTGTCTTTGGCAATTCATCATTCTCATCCATTGCTGAAAGTAATGCAGACAGCTGAGGAGCGTAATTGAAATCATTTAATGAATCAAATCCTGTATCAACTCCAAGCAATTCAAAAAATCTCTTTGAATTGTTTCTGATGGCTCCAATATGAAGCTGCATTACAATACCTTTATTGGCATAGATTTTGCCTAATTCCTTAAGCATGTAACCACGGTATTTTCCACACTCTTCATCGCTTAAAGCAACACCTGCCATCTTCTTTTTATAAATATCATTTACTTCAATTTTTGTTGTTGGCACAAAGAATGTGCTCTCAAGGCTGTGGTCTGAAACTCTACAGCCATTCTCAATAAAGAATTCAAGACGATTTGCAAGGGCCTCAACTAAAGCATCAACTCCATCAATTAAAACGCCTGAAGTCTCGCTAAGCTTATAAATATAATCAGCAAAACCATCTTTATCTATTCCAAGTGCCTTCTCTGGTCTAAAACTTGGAAGCACCTTGATTTCAAATCCATCTTCTCTAATTTTTTTATGCCACTCTAATGAGTCTACAGGATCATCAGTGGTACAAAGGACAGACACATTTTGCATCTTTAGGAGATTTCGCACTGAATACTCTTTGGTATGAAGCTTTGCATTGCACTCATCCCAAATTTCTTTTGCACTGTCAGTATTTAATGGCTTTGTAATACCGAAATATCTCTGAAGCTCCATATGTGTCCAGTGATAAAGGGGATTACCAATTAGGTTTTGTACTGTATCTGCCCATGCCACAAATTTATCAAAAGGAGCCCCTTCTCCAGTGATAAGCGATTCTGAAATTCCATTGGCTCTCATGGCGCGCCACTTATAGTGGTCACCACCAAGCCAAACTTCAGTCATATTATCAAAACATTTATCCTCATAGATTTCTCTAGGATTCAAATGGTTGTGAAAGTCTATTATAGGTTCACTTTCTACTTCTGCAAAAAGCTTCTTTGCTGTCTCATTAGACAGCAAGAAGTCTTTATCCATAAACTGTTTCATTTCTATACCCCACTATATGCTGAGAATCCGCCATCGATTGGTACTACAACACCTGTAACAAAGCCTGACATTTTCTCATTTACTAAGTAGAGAAGTGTTCCGTTAAGCTCTTCTGCCTCACCGAATCTTCCCATTGGTGTTGCAGCAAGAATCTTTTCTGTACGCTCTGTTGGCTTGCCATCCTCTGTGAAGAGAAGGCCCTTATTCTGAGCTGTTACAAAGAAGCCTGGAGCCAATGCGTTAACTCTGATTCCTTCCTTTGAGAAGTGAACTGCAAGCCACTGTGTGAAGTTGCTAATTGCAGCCTTTGCGCCTGAGTATGCAGGAATCTTTGTAAGTGGTGTGAATGCATTCATTGAAGAAACATTGATAATTGTGCAGTTCTTTCTGCCAATCATATCCTTTGCAAATACCTGTGTTGGAAGAAGTGTTCCAATGAAGTTGAGATTGAATACAAACTCAACACCGCTCTGGTCTAAATCAAAGAAGCTGATTGTATCATTATCAAGCTCGTCTCCAGCAAAGAAATATTCCTTGTCTGTGTTTGCTCTCTTGTTGTTTCCGCCTGCTCCATTAAGGAGAATGTCACATGGACCAAGGTCTGCAAGAACCTGAGCGTGAACTGCCTCCAAGCTCTCCTTCTCAAGTACATTTGCCTTATATCCCTTTGCAACTCCGCCTGCTGCAACGATTTCATCTGCAAATTTCTGAGCCATTTCCTCGTTTAAATCAAGAAGAGCAACCTTTGCCCCCTGTGCTGCAAGTGTCTTTGCAAACATGCTGCAAAGTACTCCGCCTGCTCCTGTTACTACTGCTACTTTTCCCTTAATATCTAATTCATAATTGTTCATTTTTCTTACCCTCTCTTATATTTTCTTTCTTTAATTTATAATTCTTTTACTTTCTCTTATCAGCCTTCTCGATTGCTTCCCAAAGGCCATTGATATATGTCGCACCAAGCGCTCTATCATAAAGACCGTAACCAGGCATTGCCTTCTCGCCCCAAATCATACGTCCATGGTCTGGTCTGATTGGACCTGTAAATCCGATATCATAAAGAGCCTTTACAATCTCGTACATATCGAAGCTTCCATCACTTGAAAGATGAGCTGCCTCTTCAAAATCTGTTGGTGTATTGAATTTGAGGTTTCTTACATGTGCAAAATGAATTCTTCCTTCAAGACTTCTAATCATATCTGGCAAATCATTATCAAGATTTGTTCCGTAAGAACCTGAGCAGAATGTAACACCATTGTGTGGGTTATCTACCATCTTCATCATGCGCTGGATATTTTCCTTGTTGATGATGATTCTAGGAAGTCCGAATACTGGCCATGCTGGATCATCTGGATGAATAGCCATGTTGATGTCATACTTGTCACATACTGGCATAATCTTTTCCAAGAAATACTTGAGATTTTCAAATAAATCTTCATCAGTTACGCCCTTGTATTCCTCAAATAATTCCTTTACGTGAGCAAGTCTGTCTGGCTCCCAGCCTGGCATTACTGATCCGTTCATATCACCAGAAATCGAGTTAAACATTTCCTCTGGAACAAGTGCATCAACTGCTTCTTGTGTATAAGCAAGTACTGTTGAGCCATCTGCTCTTTTTCTAGCAAGCTCTGTACGTGTCCAGTCGAATACCGGCATGAAGTTGTAGCATACAAGATGAATATCTTCCTCACCAAGATTCTTAAGTGTCTCAATATAATTCTCAATTAAATCGTCACGATTATCTTTTCCAAGCTTGATATTCTCGTGTACATTTACACTCTCAATACCTGCAACCTTGAGGCCTGCTGCCTCAACCTCTTTTTTCATTTCGCGGATTCTCTCGCGAGTCCATACCTCTCCTGGCTTTGTATCATAAAGTGTTGTGATAACTCCTGTAACACCAGGAATCTGTCTAATCTGCTCTAAAGTTACGGTATCGAAATCCTTTCCATACCATCTTAAAGTCATTTCCATTACGAACGTACCTCCCTAACAATATCAGCTGCTTCTCGAGTCAAGTCTTCGATTGTTCTAAAATCACCAGATGCAATTAAATCGCCCTTAACCATCCATGTGCCACCGCAAGCAACAATCTTGTTATATGCTAAATAATCTTTTACGTTGTCTTTGTTAATTCCACCTGTTGGCATGAATTTAAGCTTTGTATATGGTGCTGCCACAGCCTTTATCATTGAAAGACCGCCTGATGGCTCAGCTGGGAAGAACTTTACAAAATCAAGTCCAAGCTCCATTGCCTGCTCCATCTCACCTGGTGTCTGAACACCTGGTGTAACAGGATATCCTTTCTCAATGCAATGCTTTACAACTGTTGGGTTAAAGCCTGGTGCTACGATGAACTTTGCACCTGCTGCCATCGCTCTGTCAGCCTGCTCTGTTGTAAGAACTGTACCTGCTCCTACAAGCATATCTGGAAAATCCTTAGAAAGTATTTTAATTACTTCCTCTGCTGCATCAGTTCTAAATGTTACCTCTGCTGCTGGAAGACCGCCTTTCATCAATGCCTCACCAAGAGCATGTGCATCATCTGCATTCTCTAAAACGACAACAGGAATAATTCCAATTTCCGATAATTTTTCTTTTAATTCCTCAAACATTTTTACATCTCCTTTTTGCCCTCAATGGCTTCCCCTTGAGGGGAAGCTGTCAGCTATGCTGACTGATGAGGTGTTTCTGCATGGTCTTATCTTACAATCCTCTATTCAAAAATGGCATTGTCACGCTTGCCATCTATATTGCAATTCTTGCGATTGTATGTAAATTACATAAGCACAAAAAATACAGCCAATCAAATGATCAGCTGTATTCCAAAAGAATTTACATATTATTTCTTAACCACTTCGAACTTACTTCCACGCTCTTAATAGGACTGTTATCTATCCAATTCTTATGGGTCTCTAATACTATGGCTTTTACTTCATTTTCCTTAGCAATCTCAAGCATTGTACTCAAGTCCATATTGCCTGTTCCTAATTCCATTGCATTCATTTTAAGAATAGGCGTTGTATAGGGACCATTATTCCTGCAACCTCTATCATTAATGTGCCACATTGTCATTCTTTTCCCAAGCTTTCTCATTATAGAAATAACATCGGCACCACCATCAACCAGCCAATATGTATCAACCTCAAAGCTTACATATCTTTCATCCGTCTGCTCAATTAGTATATCAAATGCTGTCTGATTTTCATTAACCTTCTGAAGTTCAACGTTGTGATTATGATACAAAAGTTTGACTCCATATTTAGATAATGCTTTTCCCGATTCATTTAATCTAGACGCAAGTTGCTCAACCTCTGCTTGCTTACTATAGTCAAATCTATACATACCTGTAATTACTACAGTATCTGTTCCAAAGCTTAATGCTTCCTCAGCTATTACCTTAGGATTCTCTTCAATACTATTCAAATAACTATGTAAACTTGCCACTTTTAGCCCACTATCTGCAATTAGTTTATGCCAATCAAGCTTTCCACAATTTCCAGTTGGCATTCCTGCTGCTTTTGTAAGCATCCTCACAAAAAATGGCGTTGGGTGGATCATAAAGTCATTCAGTTCAATCGAATCATATCCCGCTTCTTTTATTTTCTTTAAGGTTGTAAGCGCAGATTCGTAATCCTTACAGCAACGCCCTATCATTATCTGTTGAACCCCAGTTAACATTTTCATTTCAAATCCTCTTAAATATAATTTCCTAAATGCTTCAAGCTTGGCTTTGGGAATCTAGTCTGAGTGGTTCTATCAACAGCACATAGTCCAAAGGTTAGCGCATATCCCTTCTGCCACTCAAAATTATCTAGAAGAGACCAGTGGCAGTAACCAATCACAGGAATTCCATCAACAATACAACTGTATACACCTCTCAAAGCCACATCAATGAAATTCACGCGTTGCGAATCATCCGCTGTAGCAATGCCGTTTTCTGTAACCAAAATTGGAACACCCGGCATTTCCTCATTAACTCTTCTAATTACATTTTCAAGAGCTTCTGGGTATACTTCATAGTCCATAAGGGTCATTGGTGTACCTTCAGAAACAGGAACAATTCCATCTGGTCCATACATAGTTCTTGTATAATTTTGGAGGCCAAAGAAATCATCATCTTTAATAAATGGAACATAATGAGAAAACTCTTCATCCCATTCTTTTTTTGCCTTATCTTCTCCTCCTGGAATACTTTGACAATCATGAAGAGAAAGTGTAATTCCAACATTTATTTCTGAATTAATAGACTTAATTGCCTCTTTAGCCGCCAAATGAGCCTTAATAACGATCTCATCTCCTTGTGAGTCAGTAGCTGATACAAATGTATGAGGTTGTGGGTCACCAAATACTTTTGCATTTTCAATAGCTGCAAGCTTCATCTTTTCCATCGGATTAGAGAGATTAAGTCCCACTTGAACCTGTCCTTCCATAGATTCTTGTGCATCTTTTCCTTCATTTTCTCCGGCCTTATTCTCTGCCATTTTTGCCATCATCTGCTTTTTAAATCGCTCCATCAGAGCGCCAATCTGGAGTCGCATATTTGCCTCATTAATTGTACAAATGTAATTCAATTCATCTCCCAATTGCTCTGTAATGTATCTAGCATAATTAGCAAATAAATCAACAACCTGCTCGTTGTCCCATCCACCCATTTTTATCAGCCAAATTGGCGAAGTAAAATGCATTAATGTAACTACTGGCTCTATCCCATTTTCTTTACAGCATTTGATTACATCACGATAATGCTCAACTTCTTTTTCATCAAAATGCCCTTGTTCTGGTTCAATTCTTGCCCACTCAATTGAGAAGCGATATGTATTAAGCCCTGCTTCTGCAAGCATTTTGATATCCTCTTCATATTTATTGTAATGATCACAAGCATCATCAGATGGCTCTACAAACTGAGAGTATTCCATATTTTCCATTACCCAATAATCAGAATTTGTATTATTGCCTTCCACTTGATGTGCAGCAGTAGATGCTCCCAACATAAAATCTTTATCAAATTTAAAACTCATAGGTTCCTCCAATTGCATTTATAATACGGCCATCAGGCAACTCAATTGTCGCCTCCAAACCATTTGGTATTTCTATATGATACTTCACATTTTCACCCTCATATCTCCATTCAGAAACAATTTTTCCTTTTGGAGAATCAAAGCTGCCACTTGCAAATTTTAAACTCTTATGTGGTATTGGTCTAATTCGCACTTTTTCAAAGTCATAATCAATTCCACAAACCCCTGACAGAAGCCATCCTGAAATAGCACCATAAGAATAATGATTTAATGAATCATGAACTGTACCATCCTCTCGTATACCATCCCAAGTTTCCCAAATTGTGGTAGCTCCTTTTTCGACAGCGTACAACCATGACGGATAATCTTTTTGCAATAATAGCTTATACGCAGTATCTACATATCCATAATCAGCCAAGACCTGACATAAGAAAGGTGTAGACAAAAATCCTGTATTCAAATGATAATCATTACCAATCACTAGATCATTCAAATCAGCTGCTGCGACCTTGGCGTCAGATTCATCCAATAATTTAAATGCAATAGGCCTTACGTACTCGCATTGTCGATTTGAAACTATCCTTCCATCTTTTAAAACTAGGTGTTGATAGGCTCTTCGGGCGTTTGTAGCAAGTTCTCCATAATACTTACTATCTTCGTCTTCTCCAATGATTGAACCAATTATTGAAAGCAATCTAGAAGAATGGGCAAAATACGCTGTTGCCACCTCTGGCTGACCATTTTTAAATGCATTCATCATTGTCTTCATAACATCTGCCCCAGGTTCACACCATTCACCATAATCCATACCTGTATCAATTATGTACTTCCTATACGGATTACCTCCAAAACGATTTTTCAGCTTACTTTTACCAGCTCGTTGTTTTAAAAAATCCACCCATTTTTTCATCATATCGTAATTGCGAATCAAAATGTTCTTATCTCCGTATATACGATATAAATTCCATGGTACTAGAATTGCTGCATCGCCCCAGCCCACAGATGCTGAAAACATCTCAGCAATTTGTCCTGGCTTAGAGTTTTTAGGGCAAATATATGCCATCTTTCCATCACTATGTTGACCCAATCTAACATTCGCCAGCCACTTTTCATAAACACCTCTGCAGTCCATAAGGTACACGCCTGTTTTGACAAACACCGCTGCATCCCCAGTCCATCCTGCTCTTTCACGAGTTGGACAATCTGTTGGTATATCGCAAAAATTTGATTTCATGGACCAAATACTGTTATTAAAAAGCTGATTAACAGCTTCATTACCACATTTGAAGGTTGCTGTTAGTCTCATATCAGAGTATAATGATATGCTTTTTATAGAGAAATGATCGATAGGGATTTGTGTTGCCACCTTCGCATATCTATATCCAAAAATTGAAAATAGCGGTTTGAATTCGTTTCTTCCAGGCTTGCATATATAGTTTATCTCCTGCTTAATTCCTCCGGATTTATTCCTCTCGCCAGGCTGGAAATTAGCTATCGTAAAATTACCGTTTTCATCAAGTGATTCTCCATGAACAATTGTGATTCGTTCGCCACCTTGAGCATGTTCTACCACAAAAGATGTATATCCAGCTAAGTTCTGACCAAAATCAAATACATAATCGCCACTAGGAACACTGATTAGTTTACCTTCAAACATTTCATGTTCTGTAACATATGGTCCTTCCTGTGGGACTATATTATCGTAGCTAAAATGCATCTTCTTTGCTTGATTCCACGATGTTATTTCTATGTTGGCATCGCACGTCTCACCCAATTGTAAATCAGTCAAAAGAATTGGCCCATTCTCTGAAGCAAGCCAACTATTATCAGTCACAAGAATTGGCGAAGAAAAATCATCATCAACAATGATAGAGGCCAAAAACGATAAATCATCTCCATAAAGATTTCTCACACCATCAATTCCATTACAGCCTCTATACCAACCATCTCCCAAGGTAACATATATTTCATTTTCACCTAGTTTTAATGCGTCAGTAATTTCATATTCTTGGTATTGTAATCTTTTATCATATGCATCACAGCCAGGCGTTAATCTCGCATCAGTTATTTCCTTGCCATTGATTAAAATCTGATATAGTCCATGAGCTGTTGCATATATCTTTGCATCTCCACCACTATAAATAAAAAATTGCTTTAAATATCCTGCACCTTTTCTCTTGTTTGGCTCTATATTCTGTTCCGGCGATATCCATTCTGCTTTGTTAAATACTTCCTTCATTTCTATATCTTCCTAATCTGAGATAGTGCCTCATTCAGTTCTTTTATCTGCTCACTATCTATCTTTATTCCACCTTGACTAAGTAGTTTAGATAATGGTTGTCTATTAATCATCTGTTGCATTTCTGGTGTAATTTTTACTCCTGCACCCATTCCTCCAGCAGTCTGACTCGCCATTTTTTCCATCATCTTATCAATAATAGCCTTTGCCGCTGGAACTGCTTGAATTTCTTCCATGGAACTATTAATGGATAGATAGCCTTCTTTTTCTAATAAACTATCTTCAGGTTCATCAAACCAATTCTTTACCTCATCCAAAGATGCAAAATATGCTGGATTAGGTTTAGAAACCTTTCTAATATCCATTTCATCTGAACAATTACCGGATACTGCCTTTATTTTATGATTACCACTAATTTTCACTTTAAATGTAAAAACATGCGCTCCCGTCTTTGTTTCCAACTCCTGACCATCTATAAAAAGAGTCACTTTTGACTGGTTAGAATAAACTTTTATCTCAGTCTCTTCTTCAATTCTGTCCTTATACCTGCTGCCACAAAGATGTACAAATGGTTCATCAGACCACCATGCCTTATAAATATAGAATGCATCCTTTTTTTGTTTTCTATCAAAGGTAATAACACCTTTATGATTCTTTCCTGGGTCGCCTGCCTCGTCACGGCCAGCAGCAGCGAACTCAAACATATTCCAAAGGTAAGTTCCCCAAATATAAGGTCTAGTTGAAAACATTTCTAGCATATGCTCATGATATATAGCCTGATAGCTTTCCGTAAAATCACCTTTTTGTGGCTTCGGAGATTGTAAGTCTATTACTGAATCAGCGCCATATTCTGTAAGTCCTATTGCAACGTCAGGATATTTTTCATGAAAATCATCAAACCACTTGTCATTGTCAGTAACCTCTCCCACATACCAGCCATAATACAAATTATAGCCACGAATATCTGGGAGTGTTACAAGCGGCGAATCTGTTTCCAGGAGAAATAAATTTGCCATGGCTGAGTATCTAATTGGATCCATCTCATGAACAATATCATTAAGAATTTTATGATTTTCAATTAAATCCTCTGTAACTCCCTGCAATGATATTTCATTGGAAAGTGCCCAACACATAATGGATGCGTGATTGTAGTTTTGAGAAATCAGTTCGCGCATCTGAGATATTGTGTTATCTCTACCAGTATCCATATGGACTGTGATATAAGGAATTTCTGCCCATACCACGATTCCTTTTTCATCACACAAATCATAAAAATACTGATCATGCTGATAATGTGCCAAACGAATAGAATTTGCGCCCATTGAAAGGATTAGGTCGATATCTATTTCATGCATATCCTTTGTCAAAGCATTTCCAACCTCTGCCCAGTCTTGATGACGAGACACTCCATGAAGCGGATAACTTTTTCCATTTAGGAAAAAGCCTTTCTCCGCATCAACTGCAAATTCTCGAACGCCAAATTTATCGTATATACGGTCGTACGCTTTCCCATCTTTAATAAGTGTCGCTGTTATTTCATATAAAAATGGGTCTTCAACACCATTCCATAGATGAGGATTCTCTATTTTGATTGTTCCATTTGCTACGAACTTCCCAAACTTTTCTTTTATAGTAAGCTTCGATTCTCCCAGTCCATCAATAGATACAATTACCTCGTCAGCGCCACCTGTAAAATATGCTTTCACATCAATGTTTGCCGTATTATCAGCAATTCTTGGAGTTACATATAAGCCATTTCCACCGAAGTAATCCAAATCAAAATGATTTTCATCAACTAACAGCAAATACACATCTCTATATATCCCCCCGTAGAAGGTAAAATCAGCTCGCTGTGGATAAACTCGATCATTTGCTTCATTTGAAACATAAACTTTAATTTCATTTTCAGAAGCCAAAAAATCTGTTATGTCCGCTCTAAATGTTGAATAGCCTCCATCATGCCTTGTAATATGCTGTCCATTTACCCAAACTTCACTGGAAGAATTAACTCCTCGAAATTCAATGTAACATCTTTGTCCGGATTCCATTACAGGCTTTTCAAATTCTTTTATATAAGTGCATACTCCACGATAGTATTGATTTGGACCAGTCTGTCCATCGACTGCATTCCAAGTGTGTGGAAGCGTTATCTTTTCCCTATGATTTTCCTTTATAAAAAACCAATTATCATTCCAAAGTATTGTAGTTCTCATCTATATCCTCTCAAATATTAATTAAACCTCTTGCTTCAAGGCTGCCTTTTTTTCTGCTATGCTTTTTTGTATTTCTGTCATTCTTTCGTAAGATATGGTCGAATTCTTCATCGCCAAAAGTGTACAAATCCACCCAACAATTGGAAAACCAATCATTAGAATTACAGTCATAATTTTTATTCCTAAAGTAAGTGGATCTCCCTGCTGTGGTACTGTTGTTGTATAACCAATAAATCCAACACATATTGTGGCAATAGTCGCACCTAAAGAAGATACTATCTTGTCTATAAAACTATATGCAGCCGAAACAGTTGCAGGCATATAATTTCCCGAACGATCCAACTCATAATCAACAATATCAATTCTTAATGTTCCAGTAGCTACTGAAACAACCATTTTTACAGCATTATTACCAAATGTGAATAGTAGAAATACAATGGCCATAGCAATTGCAGCCATCGAATGATTTCCATAAATAATAGAACCTACAAGTTGAGTTGGAGCAAATAGCAAATATACAGCATAGAAAACATTCAATACTATGCAGACCCAAGTCCATTTAATCATCACGGCCTTGCTTCCATGTTTTCCTGCCATTCTTGCACCAATAATTGCAAATATAATCGAAGGTATCATTGCAACCGCTGAAAGAATTGATGAAATTGCAAGCGAACCTATCATTATTCCAAATAACATTGTCGAGACAACAGATGCAGAGCCTATTGTCTGCGCAAGCTTATCAGATGTAGCAGCCACAATAAATCTTTGAAGTTCTTTGTTCTCTTTAATAAGTGCTACCATATCTTTAAGCGTAGTCTTTTCTTTTTCTTGATCAGTCTTTAAACCTTCAAAATTTTCTGGAATATCGTATGGTGCTATTCCAATGCAAGCCAAAATATAAAGAATAAACGAAACAATAATGACCACGATATTGTATGTTGCAAAGTATTCTGTTCCTTGAATATTATTAAATCGTGGGAGAATCACTGCAGATGCAACAACTGACATAATCATCGGTGTCAAATACGCATACGTAGTATTCCACACTCCAATCGTAGGTCGCTGCTTAGGATCATTCGTAAGTACATTTGCATTTATTTGACCTGCGATACTTCCAAAAGTGTATCCCACAATATAAATGGCATAAGAAAAAACAAAGAAAATACATCCCATAAATCCTGTCAGATGAAGCTTTGGTCCAATATTGCACATTAACGTTGTGGCTATTGCCATTAACCCCCATCCAGTCATTATTGAAAATCTCACTTTACCAAATTTCGAATTAAACCTTTCAATAAAAAAAGCAATCACTGGATCAGTAATGCCATCAAACAATCGAGAACCCGTGATGATAAATCCTGTAATAGCAACTAGTATTCCAAAATTAGCATTTCCAATATACGTTGCTGCCCCCATAAGCATATAAAAAACCATCTGAGCGGCACCTGTCATAGTTGCCAAGGCAATGTGTATAGTTTTAGCTTTCTTATAAACAACTCCATTGTCTTCTCTCGTAAGAGTCTTTTCTTTTCCCATATTTTTACCTCTGTCTTTAATAATTTGTTATCGAAAGCTTTCTTGGTAAGCATATAGTAGCATGTTACTGTTTGCTGTGATAGAATTATCGTATTATTTATAGTAATATCTTACGAGGTGTAAAATGAAAAAAGCTGATGTAAATCTACTACTTGAACTAACTCAAAATATTCTATCTTTATCTGCAATTGCGATAAGTAATGATTCCAAGGAACTTTCTTGGTTCGAGAAGGAATTCTGTTTCGATAAAGATTTACAGCCTATGTTCACCACAGATGCATTGCACTATTTACTGAATTCAGCTGTCCCTAAAACTTTTTATGAAGTTGTAGATTACTTTGGCGTGTCTATTGTTTTTTTCGAATATGCAAATCAGAAGTTCATAGTAGGCCCCTATGTAAAATCCAGCCTTTCAGATTCACAAATAGAAACTGTTCTAATTGAACACAATGCTGCTGCATCAAAGGCACTTGCCCTAAAGCTGTACTACACAAAACTTCCTATTCTTTATGCTTCTCAAATTCAAAAAACTATCGAAGGCATACTAAAAACAATATCAATTAATGAAGTTGAATTTGAATATCGCAGACTTACGGGATTTATTAAAACAGTCACCAAGAACAATCAGCAAACCTTCGGAGATATTCCTAATTATAGTGAAATATATAAGCGTTATGACAATGAAAAGCGTTTCTTACTTATGATAAAAAATGGCGATGTGGAAAACATAAGCACCGCATTTAAAGAGATGTCCTCTAACTTTAATCCACATTCATACAATAGCGATATACAAAACTATTATGCTTCTGCTTCAAGCTTTGCTATTATCCGCTCACTGGCAAGAAAGGCGGCGGAACAATCAGGGCTTTCAGTAATAACCATTGATTCAATCACCCAAAAATACGTGCAATTGGCCTCAACTGGAAGTGTTGATTCACAACAACAATTTATCCTAGAAATGATACTAGAGCTTACAAAAGCAGTGCGCAATCACCGTATATCTTATGGTCAATACTCATCAACTATTCAAAAAGTCATTGAATATATTGATTTAAACTTAAGCGAAGAGCTGACACTCGATGCCATTTCTAAACATGTAGGAATCTCAATTTCTCATTTATCTATGCTATTTAAAAAAGAAACAGGAGAAACCATATCCTTTTTCATTGCAAAACAGCGTTGCAAAAAAGCTGCCTCTCTCTTAAAGGAAACTGAGCTTCCAATTCAAGAGATAAGCAGCTTTGTAGGCTATGATGATAATAATTATTTTGTGAAAGTTTTTAAGAAAATTTATAATATGACGCCTTCAATTTACCGAAAGGGATGAAAAATCTTTTTAAGTTATCAAGCTATTCCCATGGCCATGTAGCTTCCATATATTACAACTGCAGACGCCAAGGGAACTGTAATTGTATCATGACCATTTTGGGTCACAAGTTCCGTTATTGCTGCAATCGGCGCCGCTACAACAATCGCTAATACACAATTAATAATTGGCAAACTTCCTACAATATAGAGACTTAATAATCCAAATGTAAACGCCACAAACCACATAGCTGCTGTACCCTCCCAGCTCTTCTTATTATCCACATGTTTGAATCGAAGTACCTTATGTTTACCATATTTTTTCCCGATAAGAGCTGCTGCTGCATCTCCAAATCCCCACATAAGAATTGATGCAATAGCCAGTTCCTTATGCCCAAACAAGCCCCAGCATACGGCTATAATTACTGCAATTGTTATATATAACTGCACTAGACTTGATTTTAATTCTCCAGGCCTGCGTTCTGATAATACTGATGTGAACTTTTCATTTTTGCTTGACATAATTAGTCCTGGATAACTAATAGCTATTACTCCTAGTGGAATTAACGCTGCAGCAATCCACTCCTTTGCAGCATATATCATCACTATTACAGATGAGAATGATACAAAATGAAACAATTTTCTAAATAGTTCTTTCGGTACCTCAAAAACCCCATTGATAATAAATAATAAAAATGCCATTGAAAACATATAAATAAAGAAATACATTAAACCATTTACCGCATCAAGCACAATATTCATAATCTACTCTCCTTTTCTGATTCGCCTCCACTGTTTTCTTCCATTCTATAATCAAAAGTATTACCGCTATGATTACTGAACCAAAATCTGCTACGACATACGCCAATCTAATCCCCATAAATTTATATATATATTCAAAAATAAATAATGATGGAATTAACAATATCCCCTTCTGCATCGTTGATACTATCGTAGCCTCCATAGCTTTTCCTGTTGCTTGAAGAAAATTTGTACCTAGATAAAACAATCCCAAAAACGGTGAACTAATCATTAAAATAGAAAGAATTGACTCCGCCGTTGCTGCCACTGCTTCATCCTTTAGGAATAGCCCAATTATTTCTGTTCTTAAAATGATAACCGCTCCTGACATAACCGCTCCACCAAGGAGGTTTAGTATTAGCAAACGTTTGATTACGGCTGCAAGTCTTATGTAATTCCCCGCTCCGTAATTGTAAGCAATCAATGGTTGCGCCCCCATGCATATGCCCATCAGGACCATAACAATTATCAAATTCACTCTGCCTGCCGCTGTGTTGGCAGCTATTGAATCAGAACCATATTTTGCCAATAATTGATTCGCAAAAGAATTTGCTAGTCCAGACAACAAGGTGCTTAATGAATTTGGTACACCCAAAGCCATGACCGAAAAAATATATATTGGCCGCTTTATGGCATATTGAATCTTTGCATTTAAGACTACAGCTCTCCTCTTCATATAAAATCCGTAGTACACAACTGCAAATATATTGCCTATCACAGTGGCAACTGCAGCTCCCACAACTCCCATATTCATTCCAAGAATAAAGATTGGATCAAGAATAATATTAATAACTGTCCCTATAAGATTACCTATCAATCCGTCTGTTACTGCTCCTTCGGCACGAAGAACCTGTCCCAACATATTAGCTAATAATAGTAACGGTGCTCCCATGGCAAGTATCACCATGTACTGCAAAGCATATTTCTCAATATCAGGCGTAGCACCCAGTAGTAACAATAAGGGATGTCTAAAGAGTATTATCAAACCTCCAACTAAAATACCTAATATTGAAGCAGCCCAAATACAAAGGCTTGATACAATTTTGGCATGCTCCATATCCTTCGCTCCTAAATCTTTTGAAATAAGAACTGTCCCCCCTCCAGATATAAGCATTGCAACAGACATGATAATGTTAAATACGGGGCTAACAACCGAAATTGCCGCAACTTGAGCTGTCTCGCCCGTCTGTCCTACAAAAACCATGTCCGCCATGTTGTAAATTAACATGACTAGTATTGCAATGAGTGCAGGCCCAACCATTTTAAAAATTGCCATCCACTGATTGTCACTTTCAAAAAGCTCAACTTGTTCTTTTTTCATTTTCCACCTCCAGCAAGATAAGAAACACTTGAAAGTTATTCAACATATGTTTATTATCTTTTATGTAATGGATTATAAATCCGCCAAAACATGGATACAACCATCAATAATTTCTAGAATGAAACTTATTAAACAGTATTAAGGAGAAGTGTTGAATATGTCAGAAATCGAAATAAAAAAAGAAGATGGCAGAGTTCGCTACACGAAAATGAGAATACGCTCTGCGCTTTACGAATTAATACAAGAACGATCTGTGGAGAAGATAACTGTCACTGCCATCTGTAAGAGGGCAGACATAAATCGTGCGACATTCTACAAACACTATTTAGATGTGCAGGATTTGATCGACAAGCTTCAAGAAGAAACTATACAAGAGCTTTCAAACAAGCTAAATATGGCTATCGAAAATAATCCCGAAGATTTTATCATTGATATATTAAAATACTTAAAAGCAAATATAGACAATCAAACTATTGCTGGTACGTTGACTATGAGCACTGCTTCAAGCTTCACTTCAAAAATATCCTCAATGATTTACCAAAACTTTTCAACTTATATGAATAGTAAAATCACTTGTGCCAGCGATGAGGATAAGAATATCGTATTTGCGTATATAGCTGCTGGCTGCGCCGGAATAATCGATTACTGGATAAAAGGTGGCTATAAAGAAAGCGAGGAAATCATTGCGTCAAAACTGACTACTATAACTTCCTCAACAATAAATTATCTTACAATCTCATAATTCATATTCTGATATCCTCAGAATTCAAACCATTGTATTGTTGATTTTGCTAAACACATTGCAATTCTTGTGATTCAATGTTATTCTCACGTTATGAAAAAGAATCTAAAAACAGAATTTAGTACAAGACAGTATATGCTTTACAGGGATTTTGAGATTTACTACTACAGCGACAAAACAGTCCCTGATGTAAAGCAGCACTCACATGATTACTACGAGTTTTACTTCTTCCTTGAAGGAGACATTATCATGTACCTGAATCAGACAGCCCTTGCTCCCACTCCAGGTACGATGATTGTCATCCCACCAGGAATACCACATCACATACGACAAGTAGACACAAAATCCAGCTATAAGCGAATCGTATTCTGGATTACTGAGGACTTCTTAAAGACTCTTACCAATGTGTCTGAGGATTACTATTACCTTTCTGATTTATCAAAAAAAGAGAATGGTTTTATTCACAAATTTACAGACATAGAATTCAACAGTATTCAGGGAAAGGTTTTTACACTTATAGACGAGATTCATTCAAACAGATTTGGACGAGATGCAAAAATTCTTCTAAACGTTAGTGATTTTGTATTATCTGTAAATCGTTTCGTGTACGAATCACTTAATCCAGAAGTCACCGATTTAAGTGAAGATACCCTCTATCAGAGCATCATCCAATACATTGAATCACATATTGATGAGGATTTATCTCTGGACTTATTAGCTGAGAAAATGCATGTGAGCAAATTCCATATTTCTCACATTTTCACAGAGACCAATGGACTACCTTTGCATAAATACATAACAAAAAAGCGCCTCGACATGTGTCGAGACGCCATTCTTAGCGGCCAAGATATTTCTTTAGTTTCCGAATCCTACGGCTTTTCTGACTACTCAGTTTTTTATCGGGCTTTCATAAAAGAATATGGTAAGAGTCCTAAAAAATATAGGGATGAAATACTTCGCAAATAAAAATGCACCCCACTGGCTTGGGGTGCATTTGAATTAAAGGAAAAAAATTAGTTAATGCATTAAAAATTACTGTTTAAATTATTGATTATACTTCTGGAACGTACTCATCAAAATCGTACTTGATTACGCCGAAGTCTGTCTTCTGCTCGCGGATAGCGATAGACTTAGACATCTTCTTGATCTCGTCAGCTGTTACTGAACGGCCAAGCTCATTTGAAAGAACAACACCTTCTGAAAGGAATGCTGTCTGCATAGCGATGTAAGGTGAGTCAATACGTGTCTCATCTGTAAGATCGCCACGAAGGTATGAATACCAGTGAAGCTGGTTGTCATTGTACATAACCATCTCTGGGTGAAGTGCAAGCTCCTGCTGGCCTGTGATGTCGCCGATTGCACAATCAAGCTTTGTCTCGAAGAGATTACCATCTTCGTCAACACCGAAGTGCTCAAGCTTTGGAGTCTGAAGGTGTCCACCACCAACGATAGCGCCGCCTTCTGGAACAGCCATAGGGCCACCTGTTGAGTCAACATCGATAAACTTGATACCACCGTTCTTACCAGCGATAAAGCTTGTTCCGATTTCATCCATGTGAATAGCCCAATCTTCATAGATATCCATTGAAAGACCGCCCTTGAACTTAGCGATACCAATTCCAAGATCCTCTACTGGAGCTGTACGATTTGTCTGTGCGTCGATTGTTGGATGTGTCCAATAATCGCAAGACTGAACACCATAAACGCTCTCAAGCTCTGGCATACCAAGTACATAGAGCATCTGAGCAAGGTGATAAATACCAAGGTCAAATAATGGTCCGTGAACACCGATTTCTGGATTGATGAAGTCCTTTGAGAAGAACTGCATATCATAACCAGGACGGCCCTGACGTCTGTGACCTACTGAACGTGCATGGTAAACCTTACCAAGCTTTCCTTCTTCGATCATCTTCTTTGCGATACGTGTCTGTGGGTTGTAGATTGAGCTGATCTGGATAGCAAGCTTCTGACCATACTTCTTCTGTGCATCGTAAAGAATCTTTGCATCAGCATATGAGCAAGCCATTGGCTTCTCTGAGTAGCAAGGGAAACCTGCTGCCATAACTGCTGTAGCAACTGAAGTATGAAGGTTGTTGTGTACACAAACCTCTACCTCATCAATATCATCTCTCTTTAACATCTCGCGGAAGTCAACATAAAGATCCTTCTCATCAATTCCGTACTGCTTACCCCATGCTAAAAGCTTTTCCTTGTCGATTTCAGCAGCAGCAACAACTCTAAGGTTCTCGCCTCTCTTGTTAAGATTCTGGATAACTGTCATGTGGCGGTGTGAAATCATACCGCAGCCAATGATGGCAATTCTAATTTCTTTTTTCATTTTTTCCTCCTATAGTCCGCTTTGTTACACTCTCAAGCCTAAGATATTGCTTTCAGTCACTGACACGTTCCTTTCAGCAACACTTAGAGCTTGATAGTTACAAAGCTCACTTAAATTTTTTGATAAAATAAATTATTCAACGATTACCAGCCAAGGATACGTAAGTATTCGCGGCTGCGGCGAGCGCACTCAAGTGGCTCGAGCTCGTAGTGCTCATCCTGCTCTACGATGACCCAGTTTGCATTAGCTTCGATAGCTGCATCAAGAACTGGCTCCCAAATCATCTGTCCGAATCCAACTGGACGGAATCCGAAGTATCCTGTGTCTCCTTCAGACTCTTCCTCTTCGATACCGATGAGCTTGTACATATTCTTAACTTCACCCTTCTTGATGTAATCCTTAAGGTGAACTACTGGGATACGATTTGTGTACTTCTTAACGAATTCTGGAGCTTCGCCTGTAGCAACATCACACCAGCAAGTATCAAGCTCTGACTGAAGGTTCTCAGCTGGGATTGAATCAAACATCTCATCATATCCCCACTTGCCATTCTCAAGCTTAACGAACTCGAAATCGTGGTTGTGATAAAGGAATGTCATTCCTGCCTTGTGAATCTTCTCTCCAACTTCATTTAAAAGTGGAAGGAACTTCTTGAATCCTTCTGGATTAGCTGGGCGATATTCCTCAGCCATGTAAGGCATTACTAAATATTTAACACCGATTGTAGAGTAATCAGCGATGACCTTGTCGATGTCATTCATCATCTCATCAAATGCAACGTGTGCAGAAATTGGTGTAAGTCCTACCTCTTCGAGAGTCTTCTTAACGAACTCTGGCTCAAGTCCATAAAGACCTGCAAGCTCAACTCCGTCATAACCAAGTTCTTTAACTTTTGTCATAACATCTTTGAAATTTTCTGGTGTGTTTTCAAGTAAGTCTCTAAGACCGTATACCTGAATACCAACTGGAAGTGTTTTACTCATTTTCTTCTCCTTCTTTCTTATGTAATAGTTGAAAAACTATTGTCCTCTTGTCTATGCTGTTATTCTATGAAAAAACGGTAAATCACACTTTGATATTATTTTCGATTTTATTCTCTTAATTGCAGAATCAATTTTACGGCAAAAAAATGATGCAACAGATTTGCATCATCCATTGCATCATTTTTTATGACTCTAATTTTATTTTCCTACTTTAAGTTATCTAAGAATTCATCTATTACCTGACGTTGATAGTCTCCCTTGTAAGTAAACTCCAAGAATTTTGGAATTGCATCATTTTGTAGCTTGTCCCAAGATTCTTCCTCGTGATTTACACATATAGGATAGTACAAAACTCCATTGCCTGCTGCTGCCTGCATATCTCCTACTGCGTCGCCACAAACTAAAACCTGATCCATTTTGTAGCCTTTGCTAAGAATCTTTCTAATGCAAACAGACTTTGTTCCCATATCCTGTGCACAGACTAAATCAACATATTCAAGCAGCCCGTACTTTCTCCATTCGTTTCTGACTGCTTCTGGATTTGCACTTGAAACTATTGCAATATCGCATTTCTCATGGATTGATTTCAACGCCTCTAAAACTCCCCCAAATGGTTTTAGTGCATCCTCTGGTAATGCCTCGATAGCTTTGTTTACCGCATTGCTCCAATTAAGCACCTTTTCAAAAATAGGATGCTTAGGAATCATTTTTTCCACAGCATTGTTGCTAAGCTCCTTTGCATTATCCACCCAATTTACTAAGCAAATAACACCTTCGATTTGTTTGTATTTCTCGTTGACCTCAGCAAGTGCTGTTGCCAGCCCCTTGAATCTGTTGATTCCTCTGGTCATAGTGTAAAGATTAACCTGATTCCATCTGGCTAGGATTTCATCCTGCCACTGCTGCAATCCCCACTCCTCAATCATGCATGGGCCAAAGCACTTAATGTGCTTGATATTCATTGTGTCCATTGCACAACCATCTGAATCAACACAAACTATATAATCCTTCTTCTTTTCAAATAATTCTAAAGCTGACATTTCTATATCTCCAATATTACAATCTTGTTTCCCAACGGCCGCACCATACTAGTTCATTGGCTTTGCCCTTAAACTCTGACTGGCCTGTGATTTTTTCAACCAAAGCATGCAAATACTCAGGTGTATCGCCATAAGCATTAATGAAGGTTTTCATCATAGGCACATCATATAAATGATTAGTGTAGTTTAATGAAACTGCTACTGTTGGCACCTCATTTATAAACCATGGATTCTGCACTGAATGGGATGCATCATATGTAAGTCTTACATTGTTGGTTTGAGCATAGCCCTTCATATTGATAACAAAGAGAACAAGGTCTGTGTTTCTCTTGAACTCTTCACGATTAACATGGCCTATAACCTTGAACTTGTTGAACTTGCTTGGCTGCTCTGCCTCAAATTCATAAAGGTCCTTTGGTGCAGTTACATTAAAGCCTGCGTCCTCAAGCTCTTTAATAAGTAAATTCTTTGCCTTGTCAGTGCCACAGGCAATGCTTGTAGGCGCACTTTCAAGGAAAATCAAATATACATTCTTCTTTTCCTTTGGATTAACAGGAAGAACGTTTCTGGTATCCTTAACCAATGTGATGCTTTCATCAGCAGCTCTTGATGCCATTTCATGGTGCTTATTGCAACCTACGATTTCAAGAGCATCCTTAGCAGGGAACTTGAAATCATTAAGTCCTACGGACGCCTTTAAAGCAAGGATTCGATAAACTGCCTCATCAAGGCGCTCTCTTGAAAGAACGCCTGATGTAAGAGCTTCTCTAATGTACTGAATATCTTCAGCTGGGTCATTGAAGAATAAAATCATATCGCAGCCTGCCGCAATCACTCCAGGTAAACAATCCTTTCTTGAAGCCGCAGCTGTAAGGCCTACCATGTGAGTTGCATCAGTAACAATAAGTCCATTAAATCCAAGCTGTCCACGTAATAAATCCTGTAATAACTCAGGCGAAAGTGTAGCTGGCTTGATTTCAGAATCCTTTATTCCAGGACGAAGCTTTTTTGAATATGCTGGCTGGCAAATATGCCCAACCATAATGCTAGGGAGTCCTGCATCAATCAGTGACTTATAAACATATCCAAAGCTATCATCCCACTCTTCGACTGATAAATCATTGCAGCCCATTACCAAGTGCTGATCTCTTTCCTCTGAACCATCACCAGGGAAATGCTTAGCTGCACAGGCAACGCCTCTATTTAAATTTTCTTCCATGTAAGCTATAGAACGTGAAGCCACAAGCTTTGGATCATCTCCGAAGGCTCTAGTATTTACAATAGTATTTCTCCAGTTTGAAACCACATCGCACACTGGAGCAAAAACCCAGTTGCAGCCTATTGCTTTTGCTTCCTCAGCTCCTACGCTGGCCATGTCTCTAACAGTCTCCTCTGTTTGGCTGGCTCCACATGCAGCACCAGATGCAATAAATGTTCCTTCTGAAACTGCACCGTTACCACCTGCTTCTGTATTTGCTGCTATGAGCACTGGAACCTTGCTATGTTCCTGGAAGTATTTATTCTGCTCATATACTTCCTCAAGTGTTCCCCCCTGCCAACGAACACCACCAATGTGGTATTCGTTAATGAGTTTGTCCAAGCTTTCCTTATCTCTTTGCAATGTCAAATTGATGAAAAGCTGTCCAATTTTCTCATCCTCTGTTAAAGAATTAAATGTCTTCTCCACCCACTCAATCTGTTTTTCATTTAAATTAAAAGGCTTTGCCTTAAGATCTATCATTTATAACCTCACTTCTAGTAACAGCTTAAGCATTCTTCAAAGCTACTTTTTCACCATTGTTTGAGCTTTCATTCACTGATTCTGCTGTTGCTTCCTTTTTAATTCTTGCAATGTCTTCTGCAATTTCTTCCATCTTTTCCTTTGAAAGTGGATAGAATTTCATTGCAACAACATTACATATAAATCCAATTAATAAAACGCCATACATGCTGATGATTCCTACCCAAGCTAAACCTGTTGAATAAGGAGTATCTGCTGTTGGAAGTGCCTTTGAATAACCTACTGCTGCACATAATAAACCAATCAAAAGTGGTGCAAGTGAAGAAATAAGTTTGTCAATAAAGCTAAATACTGTTCCAATTAAGCCTGGCACATATTTACCACTTCTAAATACTTCATAGTCTGTACAGTCAGCTGTCATAGGATAAATCAAGCTTCCTGCAATATTCTGAAATCCTGAGAATGCAACCATAAGTACAAGGAATAATAATGAGAATGCATTCCATCCTGCAAATCTTCCATCTCCTGGAAGTGAAAGTGTTGTAGGATTTCCGATTACAAATAAAGCAATAAGTGCTGCAAGGGAGAAAATTGCTCCATAGCTAGAGTAAACAAATCCCTTTTGCTGACCAAATTTACGAGCCACATAACCAATTCCAAGGAATAACATAATCATTCCAGGAACAAGTGTGTATGTACCAACTAATCCAGCAGCTGATGCATTACCGCAAATGATTGCATAAAGAATAATTGAAACTGTTGCGTTACCGTTCATCTGACGTCCAAGCTTGTCAGTTGAAGCACTAATAACAAGCATCTGTAATGCCTTGTTGTTCTTTAATACATCAATGTAATCCTTAAATGTAATCTTTTCGCCTATCTTTTTGCCTACACCATAGAATTCAGGTTTGTCTTTTCCTCTAATTGAAATGTAAGCAATAATTGAACAAATCAATGAAAGTGCTGCACCTGTTTTCCACATTTCTGTAAAATAACCCATATCAAACTGATACATATGCTTTCCCAATAGATATGTATAAGAATAAAGTGGAGCAAATGTAAAGAATAATGCTGATAATACTCCTGAATATATACCAAAGGTTGGTCTTTGCTTTGGATCATTTGTAAGACATGTCTGTGCTGATTTTGTTACAACACACTGGCATGTATAACCAATGATATAAACAGCATAGAACACTACAAACATAAAGAACTGTGCTACCTTTGGAAACTTTGGAGTAACAAAAAACATCAATGCTGACATAACAAGCATTATTGCCTGACCGATTACAAGGAATGGTCTGTTCTTTCCGAATTTACCATTTGTTTTGTCTAAAACAATTCCGATAATAGGATCTGTGACTCCATCCCAAAGTCTCATAACTGTTGCAAGTGATGAAGCGATGACAACGCCAACACCCACAATACCATTCAGATAATATGATATGAATATCATCATCCACATGTAGGTATTTGTGCCTACATCATTAACAGCTAACCCTGCAATTTGCCACCATTTGGCTCTGTTAATTCCATCATTTTTCTGTTCCATGATTCTCCTCCTTCGCCAATCCCCAGTTGGCTTGATTATTTATAGAGATATCATAGTTGGGTAACCTGGTTTTCTCAATTACTATATTTGGTATAAGTAGTACAATATTTACTCTTATATTATTTTTGCAAATATTGTATTATTATAAATAAATATCATTCGATATTGAGTTTTTATTTTAACAAAGGTGTTTTAATGGATAATAATTATTTAGATTTTACAATCAGCTTTTTTTCAAAACTTAATGTTAGTTCAAATATTATCAACCCTACCACCCCACTTTCCACAAAAGTGGATTTAGGACTTCGCAATGCCATAGTTGGAGCTGACAATACCACCATACTTTCTTTTAAGGATATAGATACTGACTTTGTGAGAAAAAATATAATCTATTTGATGACAGACCGATTTGATTGTCACTACATTTTCATACCCATTCCTTCTGATTCAGAAGAGAATTTAATAATCCTTGGACCATATATCACTATCAATTCTGGTATCAACCGCACAAACGAGCTGTGTCATAAGAATAAAATTCCCGAGGCTTTAGTTCCCTTTATGCATCAATACTACGCTACATTGCCTTGCCTAAAGGACTCCTCAATCATCGAAAACTATTTACTTACCGTTGGTGAACACATTTATGGACCTGGCAATTTTAGACTTGAATACCTAAGACAAAATTCTGATGAGGATACTGCCTATATTACCTATATGGACGCCAATACAGGTACTGATGACATTATGGCTAGACTTGAATATAGATATGAATTAGAGGAAAAGGTTATTGATGCCATTTCAAGAGGTGACTTTAATTCTGCCATGCACTATAGTACAGACCAGGCTCTTAGAAACATTGACAACCGATCTTCCAACACACTTAGGAGTCAAAAAAATAATCTACTTGCATTTAATACCGTTTGCAGAAAAGGTGCACAAAAGGGAAATGTGCACCCAATTCATCTTGATGAAATGTCACGCCGAATGGCAATCAAAATTGAGAATATGGCATCGCCTGACCAGGACAGAGAAGTTCATCGTGAAATTCTCAAAAGATACTGCACCATGGTACAGCATCAATCTACATCAGGATACAGTCCTACTATGCAACGAGTAATCAACTATGTTTCACAACATCTTTTTGAAACAGAGCTGACACTTCAGAGCACTGCCACTGCATTAGCACTTAATAAAAGTTATCTTGCTACTTTATTTAAGAAAGAAACAAATAAAACCTTCACTGAATTTGTAAACAGTAAACGAATTGACCATGGAATATTCTTATTAAATACAACCAATCAACAGATTCAGGACATTGCAAGCTCCTGTGGCATACCTGATGTGACCTATTTCACTCGTATTTTTCAACGAGAGAAGGGCATGACTCCTAGTCAATATCGAAAAATGTTGTTACAGTAATATTTTTATATTCAGCTATAAATATTTCTATTTGTGATAAATGTCTTTTTTTATACTGAATTCACCAAATACAACAACACTAAAAAAGGAGACTTTAGTAATGAAAAAAGAAAAAACTAATGAAACTAAATTGTCATTTCTGGAGCAATTTGGTTATTTCAGTGGTGACTTCGGGGGAAGCTTAGTAAATCTTTATATCAGTGCATTCTATGTTACATTCTGCAACTATGTACTCGGTATCAGTCCAGCTTGGATGGCTTCATTAATATTTGTGGCAAAGATTTGGGATGCAATCAATGATCCTATGATTGGCTCCTTGCCAGACCGCTTCAAAATAGGTAAAGGCTCTGATAAATTCAAGCCATGGGTTAAAATCTTCATGATTCCTTTGGCCCTTACAGGACTTTTATGTTTTACAGACACAACTTCATTCCCAAGCGTTGTTAAGCACGCATGGGTTGCAGTATCTTATATTCTCTATGGAATGGCTTATACAGGTGTCTCAATGCCATACGGTGCTATGGCTTCTGTAATCACAGATTCACCAGTTGAGCGTACACGTCTTTCAAGAGCGAGAGCATTCGGTGGAATGGGTGTTGGTATTTTATTTATTCCAATTGTTTCTCTTGCAATTTGGGATGATGCAGGAAATCCAAAGGCCAGCGGCTATTTTCTTATGGCTGTAGTTGCAGGTGTCCTCTCTATCATCTTCTATCTTTTACTTGTTAATCTCACAAAAGAGCGCATTCACCAAGAGCATAGATTTGTTGGCGATAAAGCTCCTAAATATAGCCTTGGTCATGTTGTTAAGGAAGCATTTACAAACAGAGCTCTTATTGCTGTAATGATTGCTTCTGTAGGTAGTATGTTCGCCAGCGCCCAGAGCATGAACAACTATTTATTCAAAGAGTATTACCACATGCCAAAGGCAATGGCTGCATCATCCTTCATCAGCTTACCAATGATGTTCGTAGCATTTTTCGTTGTTCCACACCTTGCAAAGCTTGTTGGTAACAGAAAGCTTATCATCTACTCTGCTGCCTACAGTATCGTAGCTTTTGCAATTTTATACCTTGTAAGAATTCCAAATTGCTATGTGTTCATGTTTGTAAATTCTATTGCGAGTCTTGGACTTACAGCATTTACTATGCTTGTTTGGGCTCTTGTTACAGAATCAATTGACTATCAAGAATACAAATCTGGGGAGCGTTCAGATGGAACAATGTATTCTATTTACACATTCTCTAGAAAAATCGGTTCTGCTGCTGCCGCTTCTTTATCCACAGCGCTCATTGGTACTGCAGGATTTGTTGCCGGCGCTGCTGAGCAGGCTCCAGCTTTTGGAGAAAACATCAGAAAGCTTGTTATATTAATGCCACTTTTTGGTGCAGTAGTAATTCTTGTGAGCATTTGGCTTGTTTATCCTCTTACAAAAAATAAGTCTGAGGAAATGTACGAAAAGCTTCATGAGATTCATAGAGCAAAAAATTCAAATGAAAAAGAAGCTATTTCTGAGGCTACTAATTCAGAAAAGCTTGAGGTAGAAAATGTATAAATTAACAACAATCACTACAGACCTTGGAGAAATCCAGGGTCTGGAATATATAGATGGTACGAAACAATTTAGAGGAATCAGATACGCAACTGCTAAGCGTTTTGCCTATCCTGTTCCTGTTGACTCATGGAAAGGTGTTTATGATGCCACAGATTTCGGTAATGCCTGCCCACAGTTTAGAACCTTTGATCTAGAAGAAGCCAAGGAGCCAAAGCCTTTTTACTACAAGGAATTTAGAGAAGGCTTAGAATTCAAGTATGATGAGGATTGCCTTTTCCTGAATATCTACGCTCCTGCA
>JAEEGH010006163.1_pt1 | contig 29509 bp, 30 predicted proteins | sample 9134181 | NCBI WGS metagenome assembly JAEEGH01 (sample SAMN16246544, study PRJNA631951) | gut metagenome | biome: gut microbiome; feature: rumen; material: DP-attached | host: Bos | place: Iran: Karaj | collected 2018-10 | reverse complement strand
TGCCCAGCATCCCATTGCCTCTTTTACCTATTTCTATCAGGTAGAGGATGGAGACGGACAGGTGATCCGACGGGAGTGGACACAGGTGCCCCGTTCTTATCCCTTTGATTCTTCCAAGAGTTATATTTTCCCCGATCAGTGGCGTGATATCCCCCTGCAGCACCATCTCTATTCCCGTGCCTGTCGGATCACGAACCACATGGCCGTTGATGAGCAGGTGCAACCCATACGGATGCCGCTCTATCGGAAAACGCTGCTCTTCCGTGTGTCTGCTCCCCAGCTTACCAAAGGACAGTCGGTGGCGATTATCGGCAGTCACCCCACGTTAGGCGACTGGAATCCCACCCGTTATCTCCGGATGGAATACCTGGGTCAGTGTGAGTGGATGCTCTCGGCGAATGTCGATGCCATCCTGTTGCCACTGGAATATAAATATGTGATTATCGACGACCGGACCAATGAACTGGTGACCTGGGAGGAAGGCGACAACCGAAGGGTGGAGCTGAATGTGGGGCTTTCTACCCCTGACTCTCAGCTCAGGGATGGCTCCGTCATGGTGCTTTATGGCGAGAGTCTCCGTGTGAAGGAACATACGTGGCGGGCTGCTGGTGTGGTGGTGCCCGTGTTCTCTTTACGGAGCACCCATTCCTTTGGCGTGGGTGACTTCGGAGATCTGCGGCGTTTCGTTGACTGGGCAGAAGCCACTGGTATGAAGGTCATCCAACTGTTGCCAGTCAACGATACAACGTCTTCCCGAAACTGGTGCGACTCTTATCCCTACAACATCGTTTCCGCCTTTGCGCTTCATCCGCATTACCTCGATGTCGAGGCTCTGGGGGAATTAAAGAGTAAGTCGAAGATGACGGCGTATCATCGTCAGAAACAGGAACTTAACGCACTACCATATAGCGACTATGAATTGGTGGATCGTGTCAAGGCAGCCTATGTCCGTGACGTTTTTGAAGAGCGTGGCCAACAGACGCTCGACACTAAGGAATACAAGGCCTGGTATCAGCAAAACGAGTCCTGGCTCGTGCCTTATGCCAAGTGGTTGGGCGGCCAGGATGAGGCTGAACTGATCTATTATATCCAGTATCAGTTGCATGTGCAGTTGTTGGCTGCTGCCGACTATGCCCGTTCCAAGGGCATCATCCTGAAGGGGGATGTGCCCATCGGCGTGAATCGGGATAGTGTGGAGACGGCCACTCATCCCGAACTCTTCAATATGGACTGTTCGACAGGGGCACCGCCTGATGCCTTCTCGATAAATGGACAGAACTGGGGCTTCCCCACCTATAACTGGCATGAGGAGCAGCCTGGCAGGAAGAAGCGTCATCAAGTCTCGCTTTCCGACTGGTTCCAGCAGCGCATGAAGTGGATGGAACAGTACTTCGACGCCTTCCGCATCGATCATGTCTTGGGTTTCTTCCGTATCTGGGAGATTCCGCAGGAGGCGGTCTTCGGCATCTTAGGCCATTTCTCACCGGCCCTGCCCTTTGCGGTGAACGAGATAGAATACTTCGGTCTGCCGTTCCGTCGTGATCTCTTTACGCGGCCTTTCGTCAACGACCGCGTGCTGGAACGCCTCTTTGGTGTCCATGCCCAGTATGTGCGTGACAACTTCCTCGTGCCTCGTGCCTACGGCCTCTATGACCTCCGTGCGGAATACGACACCCAGCGGAAGGTACAGGCCTGTTTCGAGGGACGAAATGATGAGAACAGCCTGTGGATCCGTGATGGCCTCTACCGGCTCATCAGCGATGTGCTGTTTGTGGAGGATCCCCGCCAGCCCGAGATGTATCACCCCCGTATCGGCGCCTGGCAGGAACCCGTCTATGAGGCGTTGACTGCCGAGGAGAAGGATGCCTATATGCGGCTCTACAACAACTTCTTCTATCAGCGCCATAACTTCTTCTGGGGACAGAATGCCGTCCATCGTCTCAAGGCTACCGTCTGTCAGACGCAGATGCTCTGTTGTGCCGAGGATCTGGGCATGTTGCCCGATTGCGTCTCTCATGTGCTGGATCATCTGCGTATCCTCACGCTCGAGATACAGTCCATGCCCAAGCAGAATGGCTTTGAGTTCTCGCATCTGGATGGAAATCCTTATCGCAGTGTAGCCACCTTCTCTACCCATGACATGGCGCCGCTCCGTCTGTGGTGGGAGGAGAGTCCTGAGCGCACCCAGCGGTATTATGCCACGATGCTCCAGAAACAGGGTAGGGCGCCCGAGCATCTGCCTGCCCATCTGGCAGAAGAGATCATCGCCCGTCACCTCTATTGTCCGTCCATGCTCTGTCTCCTGTCCCTGCAGGATTGGTTGGCGATGGATAGCGAACTGCGCTCCAAGAACGTGCGTGAGGAACGGATCAACGTGCCCAGCGACTCCTATAACCGTTGGAAGTATCGTATGCACATCACCATCGAGGAGCTGTTGCAGGCCAATAAGTATAATAATAAGGTAAAGACCATGATCCAACGCTCCAAGCGATGACGTATAACACCTATATTTTCGACCTCGACGGCACGCTGCTCGATACCTTAGGCGATCTGGCAGCCTCCGTAAACTATGCCCTCCGCAGCTGTGACATGCCGGAACACTCCATCGAGGATGTGCGTCGTTTCGTGGGTAATGGGGTTCGTCTGCTGATGGAGCGCGCGGTGCCCGATGGGGCTGCCAATCCCCGTTTCGATGAGGCTTTCGCCACCTTCCGCCAGCATTATATGGCGCATTCTCTCGATACCACCAAGCCCTATGACGGGATTCTGGAGATGCTGACTGCCCTCAAGGCCAAAGGCTGCCGCATGGCGGTGGTCAGCAATAAGTTCTATGCTGCCACCCAGGAACTCTGTCGTCATTTCTTTGCCGACACCATCGATGTGGCCATCGGTGAACACGAGGCAGAGGGTATCCGTAAGAAACCTGCACCCGATACCGTCTTCGAGGCCCTTCGCCAGCTTGGGGTGGGAAAGGAAGGTGCCGTCTATGTGGGGGATAGCGATGTGGATATCCAGACGGCCAGGAATAGCGGTCTGCCTTGTATCAGCGTACTCTGGGGCTTCCGCGATCGCGACTTCCTACAAAAAAATGGAGCAGAGACCTTCATCTCCGCTCCATCAGAACTCTTATCTCTTTAATTAAAGACTCTGCAGCCTGGCAATATACTTGCCGAGGATGTCAAACTCCAGATTCACCACTGTTCCCACTTTGATATCACAGAAATTCGTGTGCTCAAAGGTATAGGGGATAATCGCCACCTGGAAAGTGTTGGAGGTGGGGTTGCAGACGGTGAGAGAGACACCGTTCACCGTCACGCTGCCTTTATCCACGGTGAAATAGCCCTTCTTTGCCATCTCCCTGTTCTCCGGATATTCAAACGTGAAATAGGTGCTGCCGTCGGCATCCGCCATCGCGATACAGGTGGCTGTCTCATCTACATGCCCCTGTACGATATGACCGTCCAGACGTCCGTTCATCAGCATCGAGCGTTCCACATTCACCTTGTCACCCACCTTCAGCAGGCCGAGGTTCGTACGGTCGAGCGTCTCCTTCATCGCCGTTACAGTATAAGTTCCATCTTTGATATCTATCACGGTGAGACACACGCCGTTATGAGCCACGCTCTGGTCGATACTCAGCTCGTCAACGAACGAACACTTCAGGGTGAAATCAATATTCTCGCGGTCTTTTTTAATCGCTACAACGGTAGCAAACTCCTCAATAATACCAGAAAACATCTCCTAGAATTTAATGTTTAATCTTTAATGTTAAATGTAAAAACCGGGTACGTGCCGATGATTTGGTGAAAACTCCTGTTTCACACGATATGAGTGCTCCCTGCTGTTGTAATCCACCGGCATTACTGCTCTCCCTCTGAGGGATGGACTGTGGCCCGCCATTGGCAAGGGAAACGGTCTCAATGATTTATTTTAATGTAGAGTATCCCGATCTATGCGGCACGACCCGTATGTGGGTGCAAAGATAAGAAAAAAATCGCAATTATCATAGCAAAAAAGAATATTTTCCGTTAAAATAGCCAAGAATTCCGCGGAAAATCTCTATCTTTGCGGAAAAAATAAGGAAATATATGGAAAAGACTGTTTGTATCTTAGCCGGAGCCCGTCCCAACTTTGTCAAAGTGTCGCCGTTGGTGCGTGCCGTGTCGAAGAATCCCGAAGCCCGTTGTCTGCTCGTCTATGCCGGTTGCGAGGATGATCCCACCCTCGAACCCTCGCTCTTCGACGATCTCCAGATGCCCCGTCCGCAGTACTATCTCGGTGTCAGCTCCACCAGTCTGAACGAGATCACCAGTCAGGTGATGGCGGCCTTCGACCGCTTCCTCGATGCCCATCCCGTCGATGTGGTGATCGTTGTCGATGACCTCGCCTCTACGATGGCGGCTGCGATTGTCACCAAGAAACGTGGCATCCGTCTGGCTCACCTCGTGGCAGGCACCCGTTCCTTCAACATCAACATGCCGAAGGAGATCAACCGCCTCGTCATCGATGCCCTCAGCGACTACCTCTTCACGGCTGGTGTCCGCAGTACGGGCATCGCCACCCGCGAACAGTCCGAGAACTCCCAGACCTATATGGTGGGTAATATCCTCATGGATACCCTCCGCTTCAACTACAACCGTTTCTGTCGTCCGGCTGCCTTGCCCGATCTTCAGGAAGGGTCGTATATCGTGTTCACCCTCAACCGTAAGGCGCTGATGGCTGATACGGAGAATCTCGCCCTGATGCTCCAGGCCATGACCGAGGCCGCTGGCGATACACCGATCATCGCCCCGCTGCGTGGACTGGCGCGCGAGACCGTTCAGAAACTGGGTGTTTCTATACAGATCATCGAGCCCTTGAGTTACCTCGAGTTCGGCTGGCTCACGGCTCATGCCAAGGGAGTCATCACCGACTCGGGCAATGTCTCTGAGGAAGCCACCTTCAACAGCGTGCCCTGTATCACGCTCAACAACTACACCGAGCATCAGGAGACCGTCAGTGTGGGCTCCAATGTGCTCGTAGGCGAGGATGCAGGGAAACTGCGTGAGGCGGTCGGTCAGATGGTCCGTGGGGAATGGAAAAAATGCGCCCTGCCTGACCGTTGGGACGGTCGCACGGCAGAGCGCATTGTGCAGATTCTGTTAAATTAATAATTCTCAGCCTTCACCTGGAAGTAAGCCTGCGGATGGTCACATACGGGGCATACTTCGGGTGCCTTCTTACCGATCACGATATGACCGCAGTTGGCACACTGCCAGATCACGTCGCCATCCTTCGAGAACACCCGCTCCTTCTTGATGTTGTCGAGCAGTTTACGATAGCGGGCCTCGTGCTCAGCCTCAATCTTAGCCACGCCCTCAAACTTCTCGGCTATCTCGTCGAAGCCCTCTTCGCGGGCCTCCTTGGCCATGCGGGCATACATGTCCGTCCACTCGAAATTCTCACCGGCAGCGGCAGCCTCTAAGTTCTCCGGGGTGCTCTTGATGCTACCGCCCTCCAGCAGTTTGAACCACATCTTAGCGTGCTCCTTCTCGTTGTTGGCGGTCTCCTCAAAAATCGCTGCTATTTGCACGTAGCCGTCCTTCTTGGCCTTCGAAGCCCAGTAACTGTACTTGTTGCGTGCCTGACTCTCCCCTGCAAAAGCCTCTTGCAGGTTCTTCTCTGTCTTTGTTCCTTTCAGTTCTTTCATAATCGTATTTGTTTCTAGTTAAAAAAATGATGCTGCTGCAAAGATACGAATTATTTTTCAGAATCCGCCATTTTCCCCATATTTTTTTCCCAAGCTTGGAAAAGAGCGGGTAGGATAGGGGTGGCATCGCTCAGGCCGCCCTCAAACATCGCCATGGCCAAGGCGACGGCCATCCAGCGGGCAGGATGCTCGGGAGGACTGCCCAGCGGCTCGTCGGCATCGATCCCCGTCCATTCCGATACGAAACGGATATAACCCCTCGTGTCGTTCTCTATCTGGGGTGCCCATCGGGAAATAATCTTCCCGATGGTGTCAGCCCCATAATTATTATAATAGGTACGGGTGAGCAATATGAAGGCAGCGCGCCAACCGTATGCCATGCTCTCAAACTGACAGAAAGCCCCGTCCTCCTGCATCTTCCTCAACCCCTGCCAACGGCTTTTGCCCAGTCGGATGTTCAGGGGATTATTGTTTCTGATAGATCTGCTTGACTTATTCATAATCGTAGAAATTTAAAAACCTTCATGTTAGATGTTAGATTGTTAGATGTTAGATGCACTCCACCAACTTCTTGAAATCTCCAGATGGCTGTTTCTCAATCAGACCGTCTTTCTTCAACCTGCCGATGATCACATAAGCGTTGTCACGGTTGGCTTCAAAGGCGCCCATCACATCCTCTAACTTAAATGTCTCAGGCAGATGGTCGAAAGCCATCTTGGTCTTACCCTTTCTTCTGCGGTTGGTGTTCGCCTCGTTAGTCATGTTGTCGAAATACTGACGGGCATATTTCCCGAAGAAGTAGTGCTGGGTCTGATACTGGATGTTCAACACCAGCTGACAGAGTTCCTTGTCCTGATCGTCGATGGTGAAGGACTTTGTCTGCTCCCATTCCTCCCAGTGGCGCATCAGGATGTAAGGGGTGGCAATGGCGATGCCGTAATAGCCTACACGCATGATCAACAGCTCATCGGCCTTGTCCTGATCGATCTTGGCCAGCAACAGGTGGTCTCTCGTCCACTGCCAGATCTCTTCCACCAGCGGCCATACGGGCAGCTCACCATTCACCCGGTCGAGCCTGTAAGCCCAGGTCTTCAGCAGTTCCTCACTGCTATGATCCACTGAGCTGTGTCTTCTGAGAGGCATCATCTCGAAGTTGGAGCCTGGCATGGGGATACAGGCCAGTCGGGTGGAAAGACCGCTGCCGAAGTTGGCCTCCGTCACCTTCCGTCTCAGAGAGAGCGGTGTGCCCGTATAGACATAGTTCCAATACACATCGAAGGGACCGCTTATCGAATCCACGTTCTTATACTGCTGGTTGTCCTCTTCATTATGGAAGGCTTTCAGCTCCATCGTGCTCTTATCGATCCACTGACCGCCCTTTGAGGCATTGGTGCTTGAATCCAGCTCAGAGTCGAAGGTCAGCATGTGCAGGTGCATTTCTTTATTGCCTACCAACTCCACGGCTTTGTTCATATCCTCGATAAACACGCCGTTGGCAGTACGGGCACCATGTACGCGGACGATCACGTCGGGGGCTTTCAAGGCATCCTTTTTCTGTTCCTTGGTGCTGGTGCCACGTTCCTTAAAGCTCTTCTTATAGTTGTTGATGGCATCATTGCTCATCTTGTCGGCAGCGATCAAGGGGGCTGCCAAGAGCTTATAGAGTCTGGTGGCAAACGACTTTCCCACGGCGGGGTCACCGATCACGTAGATGCAGTAGTTCAGACGGCGCTCCTCCTCAGGACGGTGGTAGTAATAATACCACGTACGGGTCAGATCTGTACCAAGGAAGGCTGCACCTGTGAAGAGCGCCGCAGGGTAGGCAGGAACCCGCAGACCCTGGCAGATCTCCTTCAGACAGGGGAAGGTCTCAAACATCGCCTCAATCTTCTCACCCCATCCCATGAGTTCCTGATAGAGTGGGTGGGTGGCGGCGGTCTCTCCCAGTTCCGTCATGCTGCCCACAGCCCCCGCGGCTATCAAAGCCTCTTTCAGTCTCGTGGGCTTCGTGTTGAAATACCGCTGTTTGCAGGCACCCTCTACGGTGGCCTCCACAGGATCACCCTCGGCTATCAGGTCCTGAATCCAGGGTTGGGTTTCAAAGGCCGCCATCACCTTCTTGGGGGTATTCTCCAGACAGTAGCGGATATCCCTGGCCAGGTCTCTCATTGTGTCGTGTCTCATGCCCTCCTGTGGCACTTTTCCACCCAGCCATGCCTCAATGATCTTCTCGATCTCCACCCCGTTGTACTTCATATTGGGGACAGACCCCGATACCGATTCCTTTACCTCGGGGACTGACCCCAGAGATATGGTCGGCTGGGTGTGCCCTTGGCGGTATTCTGCCGTCCACTTCTGGTCGAAAGCCTCGTTGTAATAGTCGTAGAGATTGTTTTCATCCAGGAAGATCACGTCGGATTCAGTGGTCACGAAATGCCCCCGAGAACCGTCGCAACATTTCCGATCCACAAACTGCGGAATACCCAGCAGTTCCGCCATTTTATACTGGTTGTCAATGAGGTTTCCCCATTCCATACGGGCCTTGAAAACCACCTTCACGCCATCGCCCGAGGCCGACACATACACCATCTTGATACCGATCTCAATCAGGTCGAGATGAGCTGACACCTGCTGCCACCAGGCCCTCACATCATCGGGGTTATGACTGGCCACTACGTGGTCGAGATCCATCACACAAAGCCCGTTCAGTCGCAAACCCTCTTTCTTACGCCAACGACCCAGTTTCGGCTCCTTCTTCGGTTCCCCGGGTTTCTGCTTGGGGTTCGAATAGGTCTCGTCGAAATTGCCCACGAAGATCACCAGTGGCAGGTCGTGTTTCAAGCCGTCAGCCCAAGCCAGTGCCAGCTCCTGAGAGGATTTTCCAGCCAAAGCCCCGCGCTGTTTCTCTTTCAGCCTGCCAAACCACTCCTGAAATTCCCGCTCTTGCGTCCAGTCACGGCTGTCGGCGGTGCTTTTGAGTGCTCTGATACGGTCCACCATGTGGGCCACGTTGTGGTCTCTCAACAGCGAGAACAGCAGGTCATGACCAACGTTCTCAGTAGGAAGTGCAAATGATTTCTGATAACTGAATGCCATATTTATGATTTGAATTTATTGTTGTCAATGATCTTGTTTATCTCGGAACTCAGACGGAACAGGCGTCCCGACATCTGCTCTTTGGGCAGGTTGCTGTCGATAGTTAGGAAGGCACAGAGCTGACCCTTCTTCTTCCGATGCCACACCTGCAGCTCAGGGGTGTCCTCCAGGAAGTTGCGGGCATCCACCTTGGGCTCCTCCTTCAGATAGGGTTTCAGGATGTTGGCAGCCTTCTCCATCAGAGCCCCGGCAGGATCCTTCTCCGAGCCGTCCACATTCAGATGCAGTGAATAGGAGTTCTCCTTGTCGCCCTCGTTCTTGTAGTAGGCACCGCCTTTCTGTTCCTCCAGTACGGTTCGGGGTGGGGTGTCCTTTTTCTTCTGCGGCTCAAAGGCCACATAGTCGGAATCCCTCCACTTCAAGAGCCGACCCTTCACGGCCTCGTCGGGTTTCCCCTTAGGTTTCACCACAAAACTCTCATCAATCAACAATTCATTGTTTTTCTTTGTGCTCATAATCTTATCTTTTTATAGTTTAGTGTCTAACTTGAAAATAATCATATTCACGTTCTTGCTCACCATCTTACACTCCAGCAGTTCATAGTCCGATTTGATACAAAGCATACGGGACAGTTTCTGACAGAGATCCTTTGCGCTCACCACCACATTCTTGTGTGTGATCGTCTTCATGCTGGCAGATCTGATAGAGTGCTCAGAGATGTTATAGGTGATACCCCGCTGGTTGTTGATCATCAGCAAGACCTCGCCCGTTGTCCTCGACTGGCCCAGAGCCACCAGCTTCAGACCGCTCTCGGCAATCAGTTTGGTGTGTGCCTGGTTGAAGGTCAGTCGATAGCCAGCCCTCTGATTCAGTGACGCGGTGTCTGGCCCCATCCCGAAGGCAATACGTTTCTCGACATCGATGAAGTCCACATCGCCCAGCAGGGTCATCTCCTCTTCCTCTCTTTGCGAAGTCTCCAGCAAAGCCAGCCATCCCTCATGGAGTGCCAACCAGAAATCGCGGTCATACACACTCAGTTTACTACTGGGATAGACAAAGGCCCCGGGAATGGCAAGATTCGGCGTGGTCTGCTCTAAGAAATCCTCCAGGCGGGCGGGATTTACAGACAGGTGACGCTCACGGTACATCTTCATATAGATGCACAGGGCACTCTTTGACTCCAGATACTTCTTGAACTTCTTTCTTAAATCTTTTCTCATAATGCGTAATTTTTATTGTTAATAAAGTGAATACTGAAATTTTCTGGTGCAAAGGTAGAATCCGATTATCCGACTATCAAAAAATAAATCATCCGATTATAATCGGATAGCAAAAACCTCTTGAAACCCCTTTAAACAAAGGAAAAAAATTTTTAGGGCATAAAAAATCCGATTGGATCAAATTCGTCCAATCGGATAAAATAATCGGATTTAAGCAGGAATCTTACCCCTTTACATACTCACAAATCCACATAAAGTAATCCTGTTTCTTACCAAAACCGATATACTTAGCAATTGTATCACTCGGCAACTCCTCTTGGTTCAGCACGGGAGCGACAGCATTATAACTGACATCAAGCACATTTGCATCAATAAGTGTACCGATGATCTTGCATATCAGTTTGAGTCTGCTACTCTCCCTACGCCATTCTTTGAAAATAGCATCCCCCCACTCCGATTCCATCAGAGCATTCAGGAAGTTCTCAATCCACACCTTATTATATTTCTTATCAGTTCTGAAGTCCCAGAACCAATCCTTCATCAACTTCTCCGAGAGATTCTTCACGATGGCAAAATAATTTTTCTCTTCCATGCGAATAGTATCATTCGCCAGATGCTTTGCCAATTCAGGTTTCAAATTCACCATATCCTGATGTATCAGCGTCAGGAGTTTTTCAAGTCTGAACAGTGCACAGAAATGGTCACCATTCAACTCATTAAAATGCTTCAGCACATGCTTTCTGATTAACCCTCTTTTGAGCACAAGCATCACATTCTCCTTCAACTCAATAAACTTCTTGAGTTTAGCCCAGAGTTCCTTCAGGTTGTCGGGCACCTCATAGTGAGGATCCAGCGCCTTGAGAACCTTCGCCACATCCACCTCTTCTATCTCTTCATTGGAAATCGACAGCACATTGTTCAGCATGCCCGACTTCAGGAAATCCACACAAGCCTTTACCTGCATCTTCAGATAATCCTTCATGCTGGGCTCCACATACGCCTCCTTCATCTGCTCATACTCATATTCTATGTCAGGATCGGCATACGTCATTTTCATCTGCTGCATCAGTTTCTCGTAAAGTTCTGGTTTGTCAAAGGTGCTTTTCACTTTCTTAAGGTTATCAGCCAACTCACAGACATTTGACTCGTACAACTGGTAAATATCCCATGAAGTCTCGTCAGAATGCCAAAACTCCAGATAGTCCTTCAGCGGCTTATCACTGAAAGCCATCATGTCGCTTTTCTTTCTGCCTCTCAGCCAATAGTTCTTGTTGCAGAGTTTGGCATAATCCAAAGCCAACACTTCATCACAATCTCCCTTGTTGATCTTCTCCAGATAATCCAGGAGTCGGTAGTTGGCAAGGTGCGCCCACTTCACCATACTGGCTACAAACAGGCATTTGGTGCCAGGATCATCAACTGCGATCTTGTCGTAAGCCGTTTGCGACTCATCCAAATGCATAATAAATTGTCTCAAAGATGTGCGGAAACCAGTACTGTCTGAAGCCTGCGTTTCCAAAGAGCGGGTCAAACTTAACCCTTCCATTGCATTAAGCTGTACCATAAATATTGTTAATATAGTTAGAAATTAATATACCAATTATTATTGATTGGCCTGCAAAAATAGTATCTTTCTTTCAAAATGCAACAAGAAAAACAAAGATATTAGTCATTCAGTTTCAAAAATCATCATAATTAGGTATTCAAAATATCCCTTACCTTTGCAGAATCAAACCACATTATTAACATTAAATCCACATTACTATGGACGAATTACAAAACATTCAGAACCTCATCTATGTCATTCGCGGACAACAATTGACAAAAGTGGATTTCGAGATTTTGAAATCACAAAATGTGACATCAAAAACTCGCAAGCCCATCGGCTTCATCCAATCAGCAGAGGACGATGATAAGAAGTAATAGATAATTGTTTATATAATTATTCATATTTTTTAATTCTGAGCGGGGCCTGCAGTGATGCACGTCTCGCTTTTTATGCCCTTTACGACAGGATTCAGCCTCTTCACCCCTACTCTGTCGCAATACGTTCCCCCTGTCGCAACAACTCCGACAAGAAACTGGCTAATTTCTTGGAATCAGCCCAAAATCACGGTACCTTTGCAAAAAGTTCATACATTTAATTAGGGTTTATATTTAGTTATCTTTTTCATTTGAATAATGCTTTTGGTTAAAGAATTAACAAGGGGTTCGCAGTGATGCGAGCCCCTTTGCTAATTCAAATTCTCTTGTTCAATAAGTTATATTTTCATGACAAGAAAGGAAGAGGAATAATAGGCAAAGTTTCTTGGCAAGCAAACATATTCGTCTGAGAATCCTTTGTTTTAACAATATCAGCAATTTTACCCTGAAAGCCGAAATAGTTATCTAAATTATCTATCTCTTCTCGTCTAGCTTTGCTAATAGCTGCAAATTTCTCGTCGCGCTCAATCCCGAGATATTGACGCCCTAAAAGATTTGCTGCAATTCCTGTAGTGGAGGAACCTGCAAATGGGTCAAGTATCCAGGCCCTAGGCTTTGTTGAAGCCAAAATGATGCGAGATAACACGCATAAGGGTTTTTGTGTAGGATGTTTTCCACACTTCTTTTCCCATGGTGCAATAGCGGGCAAACGCCAGACATCTGTCATCTGTTTTTCATCATTGATATGCTTCATCAGCTCATAATTATAATAATGTGCAACTTTCTCTTGCTTTCTTGCCCATATGATAAACTCTGTAGAATAAGTAAAATAGCGACAAGAAATATTGGGCGGTGGATTGGTCTTAGCCCATGTGATGACATTAAGAATCTTGAATCCCAGTCGGGTAAGGGCATTTGCCACACTAAAAATATTGTGATACGTTCCAGAAATCCATATTGTGCCATTCTCCTTTAGTTTATCTCTACAAAGAGATATCCATTTCAGATTAAACTCATTTATGTCCTCCTGTGACATACCTTTATCCCAGTCACCCTTATTTACACAGACAACTTTTCCACTCTGTACGCTGATTCCACCATTCGACAGGAAATAAGGAGGATCAGCAAAAATCATATCAAACTTGAAATCGAACTGTGGAAGAATCTCAAAAGTATCGCCACAGATCAAATTGAAATCGTGAGAGGGAGATTTATAATATGGAGTTATCATTGTTTGATACTATTAACAAACTGATTCACGTTTGTCAGGTTGTACACACTCGGAATAGTATTATATGCCTCCTCCAATTTATTTCGTGCAGATTTCCAACCTATACCATCTGTAATCCAAACAAACTCGAAACCACGAACTGAATTTACCTTTGGCGCAAGTTCTGTATAGGCACGTGCGACCTCGTTTAGTTTTGAGCCTCCACCACTATAGAAATTCACTTCGATAAGATATTTTTTAACAGGTGTCTCAATATAGAAGTCAAAACGTTTTTCGTCTGTTCCAAGAACAGAGAGCTGACGGAATTCTGAAGAATAAACCTCCTGTCGGAAACTGATTCCTGCATCCCTAAATAGTTTTGCTACAGTGTTTTCCATGATGTGACCACTGCGGTTTTTACGTGCATTGGTATCAAGCCCTGTCTCAATACCGAATACATAATCTACAAGATTCTTTATTCTGCGTGACGAAAAAACCTCTGCAAGCCCTGTACCTTCCAAGAACTCAACAACCTTTTTACTTGTTTCGAAATAACTCTTTAAAAGCACCACATTCCCGTTTTTATCCACAACAGGCTTTCTACCTTCATCTCTTACTGCGATAAGAATACCAAGTACATCGAACACTTTGGGATCCCGTTGCCATATCTCAGATACACCCTTTGCAAGGTCATCCTTACCTATCAGGTAATTCAATGTGTTCAAACTCATTTCTACTTCTGCTACGTTTGCAGATATCTTACTGAAATCGCAAAAGAAATCCAGCGTCTGGTTGGTCTCTTGTAGTTGAGACATAAACAAATTGAAATTCTTATTCATAGTTCTTAATTAATAATTCAGTTAGTTTCCCACGTTTCTCGGGATTCGCATTGATGGCACGCGACGCATAGACACGATGGATATGGAAGTCTGTGTATATGTCTTCGAAGAATGTGTCTTCAGGATTCTTTGCTGAACAATCGGCATTACTGAGCATCCATCTTACTTTCTCATTTTGATGGAGCCTCTCACAAAAATTACGTAAACGAATTTGTTCATCATCGTTGAAATCCTCCTTAGCATAAGAGTTAAAACTTGATGTTGCATTAAGAGGACGATAAGGTGGATCGAAATAGAAAAAATTTAAACCACTCCCCATATAATTGGCTGTATTCTCAAAATCTCCATTTAGGATGACGACATTAGCCCTATTAAGTAACTCGCTATCTGCCTTAATCGTATCTGCATTACAAATTGTGGGATGCAGATTCTTTCCAAACGGCACATTGTATTTCCCTTTGGCATTCACTCGATACAATCCATTGAAACATGTTCGATTTAAAAACATAAGGTATTTTGTGCGGTCAATATCATCAAGTTTATTCTCGTTAAAAATAGTCCTGACGTTAAGAAAGAAATCTTTTTTTGCCTCTTCATCTGGCTGAGAATAATAATCTCTCTCCAATTCTGACAGTCTGCTGATTAATTCGTCAGGTTTATCTTTAATTACATGATAGGCCGTCACCAAATAAGGATTGATGTCGTTGATTACTGCATACGTGATGGAAGGAAACTTTTGGAGCATGTGAAACAACATAGCTCCGCCACCCACGAATGGCTCTATGTAAGTAAACTGCTGCTGTGTAAGCTCTGCAGTCAGATGCTGGTCGAGCTGTGATAGTAATTGCCCTTTGCCGCCAGCCCACTTAAGAAAAGGCTTTGCTTCTATACTCATCTGTTTTTCTTTTTGCAGCGGGCAAAAAGAAAGCGTACCGCCTCCGCTTTCGATCTCTTAACGAAGGCCGTCCACCACAGAAGCCCATACAGAGAGAAGGAAAGGAAGGGGTACGCCTATACAGAAATAGGCGTATCCTCATTCCTCGAGACTCTCTGTAAACTACTTAGTTTGGTGGACTGTTTTCGTTAAAAGTCTCTTCGAACTTAGATACTACTATCTAATTCCCACAATGTCTATGCGCTAATGATGAGTATCAGTAGCTGGGTGCAAAGGTAGTGATTTTATTCTAAACTACAAGCACTTACCCCGATTTTTCATCTTTCACGCTTATTTCTGTTGTTTTGTAATCTGAATCATCCAGCACAATTGCGCATTTTCGATACATTCGTCTCACTTTCTCTGTGGCATCCATTTCATTTTCGGCTTCCACTTCCACAATGCGACTAAGCACCTCTATCACTTCTATGCTGTATTTCTTCATACAAAATGCAAAATAACACAAAATCTACGAGAAAAATTGAATAAGATCAAAAGTTAACATTATAGAACAAAAAAGATCAAAATCATTTTAGCATTTTAGCGTTTTAGTGATTTAGTGTTTTTGCGTTTTTAGGTGTTCAAGGGATTATTAGTGATTAAGATATATGGTATATATATTTATAATAATATTATATATATTATAATATATATAATATTATTATAAATTAAACTACTTATAGTGCATAGCGATTTTACAAAATCACTAAAACACTAAAACACTAAGATCTTTGATAAGATAGGATTGCACTATGTAAATCATTTTCTTTTTATTAATAATGTGTTTTCAAAAGCACGCTCAGAGTCCTCCTTGGGAGGACTGGAAGGGAGGCTTGGGCGGATTACTAAAAACCCTCGGGCGGAGGGCCTGAGGGGTGAAATATGGATTTTGCAGTGTAAACAATTTATCACGGCACACCCAGAACGGAGAAGATGACTGACACCTCCGCTGGGAGGAAGGTGCGACGGGATAATGTTGCATAGGAAGCGGTTTGAGGGTCATCCATCAGGAGAGCCTTTAGTTTCTTCCATGCCGAGCGGGGCAAGATGGCAGGGAAATACGCCTGCGCCAGCTCCATACGACCATAAGTTCTAACTGTTTGTTTCATATTGCAAAGTTACTACTTTTTCCTGAATTATCCAAATGTTTTGTTCAAATAAGTAGTCATAAGTGGCATTAAGTATCCATAAGGTTCCATAAGGGGATTGCGCGTCTAAAATTGCTTGCTGGAGTGCAAAAATAGTCGTACCTTTGCATTGTCAATAAGAAACAAACGAGTTAAATAACATTATCAACAATTTTAAACTATTATTATCATGGCAAAAGAAAACATTGCGTTTTTGGTGAATCTTCGCAAGAACATTGTGGAGGGTTCAAAGATGGAGGGTCGTTACTATCCTGAGGCAGAGTCGAAGGAGGCATTGACCACCAAGGGTTTCGCTAAGCACGTGGCTGACCACGGCGGCATGGTGACCTATGAGTTTATGCAGCTGGTGCTGGCTGCCATCGTGAAGTGTCTGAAGGAGATGATGTCTCACGGTCAGCCTGTGAAGTTGGATGGTCTGGGCACGTTCCGTCCCACTGTGACGTCCGTTCCTGGCGGTGCTGCCAGCGTTGAGGAGGCCCTTCGTATGGGCGTGAACAATCTGGTGGAGGGTGTGAACTTCGTGTTTATCCCAGAGAACGCCCAGGGTGAGGAGATTACTTCGAAGAAGTTCAAGGAGCAGTGCTCACTCCAGTTCGCTTACCTCGTGGAGACCATCAAGAAGAAGATCAACGGCAAGGACAAGTCCTACACGCTGCGTACTCCGCTGTCGGCTTGGGACATCATCCAGTCGGATGCCGAGGGTGGCGACGATGATCCTACTTCAGGTTCAGGCACCGAGAGCGGTTCTGGCAGCAACAGCGGTGGCAACACTGGAGGCAACACTGGCGGTAACACCGGTGGCGGTGGCGACGGAGGTGAAGACCTTGATAAGGATTAGCGTTTGGGGCCTCGGCCCCAACGCTTAACATTAAACATTAAACATTAAAATTCTGAAGACATTAAAATGACTAAGAAGGAAACTACAAAGTTTGTTGTGCAGATTATCGTGTCGATTGGTTCGGCCATCCTGACTGCATTGGGTGTGACGTCCTGTATGGGACTGTAAGCCCCCACCCCTCCCATACACGGGAGGGATTTTTTTGGCAATTATTTGGGACTCTGGATGCTCCTGGTGGTAACCTTGAACATCGTATCGTGTACTGACCTCAATGACAACCCCGTGGTCTATGGTCCGCTCGATGAGGTATATGTGACATTCAATTGATAGTTAATCCCATCGATTGCAATAGGGTGTCAATATCTTATGAGATATTTGGAGTTCTGTGGCTATCTTGCGCCAGTCTTTGATGGCATTACGAACCTCCTCTATGATTTCAACGGCTTCCTGATGTTCAAGCATGTAGTTATTGCATGCAGCGAGCAAGGTTTTGATATCCGACTGATCCGTATATTGATCTATCAGCAGGCATTGATGCATTTTGACGCCAGGGTTTATGTCGTAGGCTGGTGAGAGTGTCCAACCTTTCGGAGTAAGCAGAAAGCCGTGATTACGGAAATGGTCATCGGTGTTGCCGAACATCACATTGAATGCCACTCGGCGGTAGAGTTCTCTGAGGTTCATCCCTGCATCTACACATCCCTGCAGTATGAAGTCAACAATGTCAAGATAGCCATTTCCTGTCATGCCGCCAGCACCATCCTCTAAACCAAGTAGCGACATGGCCGAGGCAAAATGTATGCGCTTGCATTCTGCCGTTCTGTCAAAACGTTCGGAAAGCAACAGGTCACGGTCTTTCGAAATCTTGATGGTACGGGTTTGGGCGACATTGATACCTGCAGCAGCCGCCAATCGATGTGAGAAGTGCTCTATGAGTTCTGTATTCTCCAAGTCTTTCTTTGAAGGGAACTTTGCCACATAAAGTCTGCCATCGGTATCAATGACATTGGCTTTAGGACGGGCACCACCGAGTGAGGTTCCTGGATCAATCAATTTGTCGAGCCAGCGTTGTTCAGGCAATTCGTTCCGTTCCTCTGCCAACTCAATCTCATGACAGGCATCGCAGAGGGCACGAAGACCCTCAATAGGGGGTACACAGTATTTAGCACTGGCATTCATATAATCTTTGCTATCTTCACTCTTGTAACGAATACCACCCATGCGAGTGAAATCCTCAATACCAATGAGATAGTCATAGTTGGTGAGCATTCGCACGGATCTTCCCTCTGTTTGTGCCTTCAGACGTTCCCTACGGTCGAGCAACAAACGTCCCCAACGATCAGGGAAGGAATCCTTGACAAAACCAAACACACTATCTGTGCCACGGGGGTGTTGCAAAGAAGGTATGTTCATCAGGTCACCGCTCAGCACAATGCCACCATGCAGTTTTAGCCACTCACGCGAATATTCAAAGACAAAGTGATCCTTGCCACGGACTCGCTCGTAGCCCAATGTGCCAATCTCCTGCGGTGAGGTAAGGAAATCGAAATCTGCGTAAACCGTTATTTTTTTCATTTCCTCAACAATTCTGCATCCTGAAGCTGACGGCCGAGAGCATCGTCGGCTGCCAAGAGCGAGATGTCATTCTCAAGATTCAGCGCAAAGAGTACGCGCGCATAGATTCCCATGGAAACCGTCGGGTCGCCATGCTCCACTTTCGAAACAGTCAAACGTGTCACCGTTGCTCTGTCTGCTATGTCCTGCATAGACAGATGCCTGCGCTTTCGTGCCAACATAATCCGTTCGCCCATGAGCTGCAATTGCTGCGTCAAGGCTCTTGGAATCATCTTTCCAAATGTATTCTTACTCATAATTGTTACTTATCGGCTGCAAAAATAATAAATATTGTTTAATATAACAAACATTTTTAGAAAAAACTTCGTCTAAAACCTCTTTTTTCTGGGCATTTATTTGGGACTTTCAGTTTTATTTCGTATTTTTGCAGCCATCATACCTACTTATAAGAGCTATATGAATCATATGACAATAATGAAGAAGACGCTAAGACTCTGGATGCTCCTGGTGGTAACCTTGAACATCGTATCGTGTACTGACCTCAATGACAACCCCGTGGTCTAATTTATTAAAAGCCAAGAGATATGGAGAGAATATGGCCACAGCAGAATGCCATCTTTCATAACAATTATGTGAGATCCTGCATCAAAAACGCCATCAAGGTGATGACTTTTTTGGCGGATATTGCGGCCCTGTGCGTGATTGTAGGCGCCATCCTGGAGTTCGGATTCGTGTTGACGGAAAGGCTGGAGAACGAATTGAACCTGGTGTATTTCTGGGCTTGGAACATGTTCCTGATCGAGCGTATCAGCAAACTGGTGCTCACGAAACGGGGACACAGGAAATCGGCCTATAACCTCTTAGGATGGGGTATCAACGGCTTGTTGACGCTGACACTGATACCGATCTTCGTGGAGTTCTTCAACATCGACGACACCATCGGCGTGATGAGGATTCTCGACAACAGAGGGTTCCACCTGCTGATCCTGTTCCTCATCTCCTTTATTGAGCTGTCGAACGCAGTGACCACCTCCTTGGGCAGGAAGACGAACCCAGCCCTGATGCTGGCCGTGAGCTTCATGGTGATCATCCTGGTGGGCTCGGGGGTGCTGCTGATGCCCCGTTGTATCCAGCCGGGCGTACACCTCTCCTGGATCGACTCGCTGTTTACGACAACCAGTGCCGTCTGCGTGACGGGTCTGACGACGATCGACGTGCCCAGCACGTTTACCTGTTTCGGACAACTGGTGATCATGGCGCTCATCCAGGTGGGTGGTCTGGGTATGATGACCATCACCAGTTTCTTCGCCCTCTTCTTCATGGGTAACACGAGTATCTACAACCAGATGATGGTGAGCGACATGGTGAGTTCGAAATCGCTCGCCTCGCTGTGGTCCACCCTGCTCAACATCTTCGGTTTTACGGCGATCCTGGAGCTCGCTGGAGCCGTATCGATCTTCCTGAATATCCACGGCACGATCGGGCTGGACTTCTGGCACGAGTTGTTCTTCTGCGTGTTTCATGCCGTGTCGGCGTTCTGTAATGCAGGCTTCTCAAACTATCCCGACGGCATGAGTGCACCCGTGCTGCTGCAGGGAGGCCACTGCTGGCTGTACGTGATCCTGGCGCTGCTAGTCATCCTGGGCGGTATCGGCTATCCGGTGCTGGTGAACCTGAGAATTGCGGCGGAAAGACACGCGACGGTGATCTGGAAATGGATCAACGGACGCCACTACGCTAGTCTGAGCATTCCCAACCTGTTTGACCTGAACACAAAGATCGTGCTGCGAACCACCACCATCCTGATCGTGCTCGGAACGGTGCTCCTCGCCTACTTTGAGTGGAACAACACGTTTGCGGGGATGCGGATACATGAGAAAGTGGTACAGGCATTCTTCAATGCCGTGAGTCCGCGTACGGCTGGTTTCATCAGCGTGAACCTGAACAGCATGTGCATCCAGTCGATCTTCATCTACACGATGCTGATGTGGATTGGCGGTGCCTCGCAGTCAACGGCAGGTGGTGTGAAGGTGAACGCCTTTGCTGTGGCCTTCCTGAACATCCGTTCCATCATCCGAGGCACCAACCGCGTGGAGTTTGCAGGCAGAGAGCTATCGACCGACTCTATCCGTCGTGCCAACGCAGCCATCTTCTCCAGTCTGATCGTGCTGGGCTTCTTTATCTTTATGGTGACGCTGACCGACCCCGACCTGCCCCTGAAAGCCATTGTCTTCGAGTGCGTGTCAGCCTTCGCAACGGTGGGCTCGTCGTTGGGCATCACCTCAGAGTTGCAGGAGGCCAGCAAGCTGCTGCTGGTGGCGCTGATGTTCTTAGGACGTGTGGGCGTGGTGACATTGGCACAGGGACTGCTGAAACAGTATAAGAACCAGAATTATAAATTACCTCAAGACAATATTACCATATCATGAAGTGTATTATTATAGGTTTAGGAACATACGGCAGGGTGCTGGTAGATGAAATGTCTGCCCTGGGCCATGAGGTCATTGCCGCCGACAGCGATGCCAGCCGTGTAGAGAAAGTGAAGGACATCTGTGATGCCGCGTTTCAAATTGATGCCTGCGACGAGCTGGCCCTGACGGTGCTGCCGCTGAAGAAGGTGGATGTGGTGATCGTGGCGATAGGCAGTAATCTGGGCGCCTCCGTCCGCGTGGTGGCGCTCTTGAAGAAACTGGGCGTGAAGAGCATCTATGCTCGTGCCAACGACTATGTGCATAAGAGCATCCTGCAGGCTTTCGACATCGAGAAGATCCTGATTCCCGAGGAGCGTGCCGCCCGTTCGCTGGTGCGTCAGATGGATCTGGGCGTGAAGACCGATCTCTTCCGTATAGACGACAACTACTGCGTGTATAAGTTTAATATCCCTGAGAAGTTCGTCGGTCTGCTTGCCAACGACCTGCATCTCTACGAGGATTATCACCTGAAGATCATCGCCGTGAAGAAGAAGGAGAAACTGCAGAATTTCCTGGGTATTGAGTTCAATGCCTCGGTGGTGGTGAACACGGCGGAAGAAGAGGATGATCAGCCGCTGGAGCCCGATGACGTGCTGGTGTGCTACGGCAAGGAGTCGGACTTCAGGAAACTGTGCCGTATGTTATAAGGTAGTGCTGTCGTCGTGGATGCTCTCAGCCATCAGACGGTAGATCTCACGGGTGCGGGCATCGGGGAGCATCGCCATCTGCATCTGCATGACGTTCTGGTCGTAACGCACCATCGGACCCGTCTGGGCTTCTTTCGGTGAGAGGGTCTTGACTTTACGGGCCGTCTCCTCAATCAACGGGAGGAACAGGCGGAAGTCGATCTGCTCGGCTTCGAGTACGCGTTCTGCCAAGCGATAGCAGTGGTTGGTGAGGTTGCAGGCCAACACGGCAGCGAGGTGCATCTTCTTGCGTTTCTCGGAGTTACAATCGACCACATGATTGGAGATGCTTGCTGCAAGGGCTCGGACGGCGGCCAGCGCCTCAGGACTGGAGGCCTCGATGAAACAGGGGATCTCGCGGAAGTTGACGCGGCGGTTTTTCGAGAACGTCTGCATCGGATAGAGCACACCATACTGCAAGGCATGGCTCTTGAAGACGTCCATCGGCATGCTGCCTGCTGTATGGAGGAACAGGGCGTTCGGGCGCGAGCCACAGAGGGTGGCTGCCAGCCCAGCGAGGGCATCATCCTTCACAGCGAGGATATAGATATCGGCATCAGCCTGGACGGCATCCAGCGAAGCGGTATAGGCACAACCGATCTTCTCTGCGAGTTCCTGAGCATGCACCTCCGTACGACTAAAAATCTGAACAATTTCATGGTTGGCATCTTTTAATGCCAACGACAATTGGGTGGCGAGATTGCCTGAGCCGATAATGACGATTTTCATTTCTGACGGGTGGCTTTGAAGAGTCCTTTAAACAGCAGGTATTTATCGAGCAGGATCTGATGGTGGCACTGGGGCACGATGTCTTTTGCCATCCCACCGGTAGCGATGATATGGGCTGTGTCGCCAAGCGTTGGCAGCAGACGATCCAGAAGACCATCGATCATGGCAGCGGTGCCATTGAGGATACCGCTCTGCATACATTCCAATGTGTTACGCCCTATCAGATGTTGCGGTTTTTCAATAAAGATGGCAGGCAACTGGGAAGCGCGCTGACTGAGGGCATTGAGCGAGGTCTTGACACCCGGAATGATCAGACCGCCTAAGAAGCGGCGCTGGGCATCGACGACACCAAAGGTGGTAGCCGTGCCGAAGTCGATGACAATGGCGGGCACCCCATAACAGGCGACGGCGCCCAAGGCATCAGCCAGACGATCCTTACCCAACTGCGAGGGGGATTCAATGTCGATGGTGAGGAGTCCCTCCGCATCGGCGATGCTGAAGAAATGAGGGGTGAGTCCTGTGAGGTCGTTGATAGCCTGCGCCACATCATCATTCACCTCAGGCACTACCGAGGAGATCACAACACTCTCTACATCAGCAGTCTCGACACCGTATTTCCGAAGTCCTTGTTTCAGTTCATAGCGGAAGAAGGTGACGGTCTCTTCCTTGCGCGTCTTGAAGCGCCAAGTGTGAGCGATATTACCTTCCTGGTCTGCCAAAGCGACCACGATGGTAGAGTTGCCGATGTCTATCAGAATGTGCATGGAAGTGAGAAGTTAAAAGTGAAAAGTGAGAAGTTGATCTAAGATCAAATCAGCCGTTTCGTCCTTAGTACAGAGGGGCAGTTGCTTCACTTCATGCTGCGTGATGAGGGTGACCTGGTTCGTGTCAACGGCGAAGCCCGTCTCGGAAGAGGCAATGGAATTGGCGCAGATCAAGTCCGCATTTTTCTTTGTCAGTTTTTCGCGAGAGTTCTCTATCAGATGCTCCGTCTCCATCGAGAAACCTACCAGCACCTGTCCCTCGCGCTTATGCGCACCGAGATAGCCTAAGATATCCTGTGTACGGGTGAGGGCGATGTTCATGTCGGCATCGCTCTTCTTCACCTTCTGGTCTGCATAATGGGCAGGCTTGTAGTCTGCCACCGCACTGCACATGATGATGGCATCCTGCGCAGCACTGAGAGAGGTGACTGCCTCAAACATATCCTGCGCGCTAACTACATCAATTTTGTTAACACCTGCAAAGGGCTGAAGACTGACGGGACCAGAGACGAGGGTGACGTCTGCACCGCGAAGCACTGCCATCTTGGCAAGGGCATAACCCATCTTACCAGAGGAGTGGTTGGTGATGAAACGCACGGGGTCGATGGCCTCCTGGGTAGGACCAGCCGTAATCAACAGCTTCTTGCCTTTGAGATCCTTCTCCTTCGCCAGATGCAGGAGGATATGCTCCAACAGCGTCTCCTCGGACGGCATCTTACCGCTGCCCGTATCGCCACAGGCCAGACGCCCGATGACGGGTTCGATGATATGATAGCCGTAGTGCTTGAGCTTCTGCAGGTTGTCCTGCAGGATGGGATTCTCCCACATACCTGTATTCATGGCTGGCGCGAAGAGCACAGGGGCTTTCGTAGCCATAATCGTCGTGGTAAGCATGTCATCGCAGATACCGGAAGCCACCTTGCCGATGACGTTGGCCGTACAGGGAGCCACTAAGAAGAGGTCGCCTTTCTTGGCCAGCGACACGTGTTTCACATCGAAGTTGAAGTTGCGGTCGAAAGTATCGACGATGCACTTGTTGTTCGTGAGAGTCTCGAAGGTCATCGGGGTGATGAAGTGGGTGGCGTTCTGCGTCATGATGACGTGAACGTCGGCATTGAGTTTCACCAGCATCGAGGCCAGATTGGCAATCTTATAGGCAGCGATGCTTCCCGTAACACCTAATACAATGGATTTTCCTGTCAGCATATCAACTATTCACTATCAACTATACACTATTCACTGTTCGATCAACAAACCGTGCTTCTCGTAGTTAGCCTTACGCACGATGTGATTGTCCTGATCTACGAAGAGGACAGTGGGCTTGTGCGTCTTGGCCTCCTCAGGAGTCATCTGGGCATAGGCCATGATGATGATCTTATCGCCTGCCTCGACACAACGGGCAGCGGCACCGTTCAGACAGATGATGCCGGAACCAGCCTCGCCGGCGATGGCATAGGTCTCGAAGCGATTGCCGTTGTCGATATCGGCAATCTCCACTTTCTCATACTCCAGGATGCCTGACTCGCGCAACAGCTCTGAGTCGATGGTGATACTGCCCACATAGTCGAGGTCGGCCTGCTTCACCACAGCACGGTGGATTTTTGCTTTCAGCAGTGTGATATTCATTTGTTGATGATAAAATTGTCAATCAATCGTGTCTTACCGATATAGACGGCGATAGCCACCAGCGTCTCTCCTTCGATACGGGGCGTGCGCTGGATATTCTCGAAATCCACCACCTCTACGTAGTCGATACGGGCCAAGGGCTCTGTCTCGAGGTTCTGGCGGATGATACTGATGATCTTCTGGGCATCGCGCTCACCCTGCTCAATGGCTTCCTGACCCTTCTTCAGACTCTGAGAGAGGATGAGGGCTGCCTGACGCTCTGCAGGGTTCAGATAGGTGTTACGACTGGACTTAGCCAGACCGTCGGCCTCACGTACGATGGGGCAAGGTACGATCTCTATCGGGAAGTTCAGGTCGCGTACAAAGCGCTTCACCGTAGCCAGTTGCTGGGCGTCCTTCTGTCCGAAGTAGGCGCGATCGGGCTGTACGATGTTGAAGAGTTTGCCTACCACCGTGCAGACACCACGGAAATGAACGGGGCGCACGGCACCGCAGAGCAGTTCGGTGGTCTCCGTCGTATCAATGAACGAGGTGAAGTGCCCGGGATACATCTCCGCAGGCTCGGGATTGAAGATGAGGTCTCCCCCGGCCTCTTCCACCTTCTGCATATCACGGTTCAGGTCGCGCGGATAAGCCTCCAGGTCTTCATTGGGTCCAAACTGGATAGGATTGACGAATACAGAGACTACCGTACGGTCGTTCTGACGAGCTGACTTGATGATCAGACTCTGATGACCTTCGTGCAGATAACCCATCGTGGGCACAAAACCCACACTCAGTCCTTCTTTCTTCCAGGCAGATACAATCTCCCTGACTTCTTTGACAGTCTTTACTACCTTCATATTCTTATCTTCTTATTTCTTCTACCTCAAATAGTGCCTGCATCACCTCGTCGCTGATGGCATAGCTCTGCGAAACCTCTGGGAACGAACGATTCGCGCACTCCTCCTTGTATTGCTTGAACGCCTCGAGCATCACGCTGTGGAGGTCGGCGTATTTCTTCACAAACTTGGGAACAAAGCCGCCGGTGTAGCCTAACATATCCTGATACACCAGCACCTGACCGTCGCAGCCGTTACCAGCACCGATACCGATGGTCAGGGCATCCGACTGTTCGGTGATGAGCTTGGCCAGAGGTGCAGGTACGCACTCAAGGGTGATGGCAAAGGCGCCAGCCTTTTCCACGGCCTCAGCATCCTTGATCAGTTTCTGGGCCTGCTCCAGAGATTTTCCCTGAACCTTATAACCACCTAAGGCATTGAATGACTGTGGGGTGAGTCCGATATGTGCCACCACAGGGATACCTGCCTGCGTGATGGCCTTGATGCGATCGGCATACTCGACGCCACCCTCCAGTTTCACAGCCTGGCAGTTGGTCTCCTTCATAATCCTTCCAGCATTGCGCACAGCCTCTTCCACAGAAGTCTGATATGACATAAACGGCATATCAATTACCACGAAAGCCTGCTTGGCACCTCGGCAGACGGCCTTACCATGATGAATCATATCATCGACGGTAACAGCAAGTGTGTTTTCGTAACCCAACATGACATTTCCGAGCGAATCGCCCACGAGTATCATGTCAATACCCGCCTCATCCATAATACGGGCTGTATTGTAGTCATAAGCCGTCAGCATGCTCACGGGCTGCTGTCCCTTACGACTCAACAGATCAAATATGGTTGTTTTCATTTCTTATATTGATGGTTATCCAAACAATCTTTCTATTATGAATAATCCCCACCAAGGCTGGTGGGGATTATAGTTTGATAAAGACATAAGTATGCTTTACTTCACCTTCTCCACGATAGCCTTAAAAGCCTCGGGATTGTTCATAGCAAGGTCAGCGAGCACCTTACGGTTGATCTCGATACCTGACTTAGCGAGCTTGCCCATGAGAACAGAGTAGCTCATACCCTCCAGACGAGCGGCAGCGTTGATACGCTGGATCCACAGGGCGCGGAAGTTACGCTTCTTATTACGGCGATCACGATAGGCATAGGTCAGACCCTTCTCCCATGTGTTCTTTGCTACTGTCCAAACATTCTTGCGGGCTCCGAAGTAGCCGCGGGTAAGCTTCAAAATTCTCTTACGCTTTGCTCTTGATGCAACGTGATTTACTGATCTAGGCATAATTTTTCTACTTTAAATGTTCGACAATAGGTTTAACGGAGACACAACAGGTCACGAACCTGCTTCATGTTTGCGGGATCAACGATAGTTGTACCTACCAAGTTACGCTTCTGCTTCTTGGTCTTTTTCGTCAGAATGTGGCTGTGGTAAGCGTGACGTCTCTTTACCTTACCTGTACCGGTGAATGAGAATCTCTTCTTGGCACCGGAGTTTGTCTTTACTTTTGGCATTGTTTTAAAAATTAAATTGTTATTATTAACCGACGGCAACGCATATACCGGGCGCGCCATCTTCTTTTCTATTCTTTGTCCTCTGTGAGCTTTTTCAGCGCATCGGCAGAGATCTTGGCATTGGCGAAAAACCCTCCGTTAGCGGGTGCTTCTGCGGCGGCTGCCTCTTTCTGCTGCTTGGCTGCCTCTTTGGCTTCCTGCTCTGCGGCCTCACGATCGCGAGCCTGCTGACTCTTCTTCTGAGCACCGGCCTTCTTAGGAGCCAGATAGAGGAACATCTTCTTTCCTTCGAGCGACGGCATCGACTCTACCTTACCAACCTCCTCCAGATCGTTAGCGAAACGGAGCAGCAGCACCTCGCCCTGTTCCTTAAACAGGATGGAGCGTCCACGGAAGAATACGTAGGCACGTACCTTATTACCTTCCTCAAGGAACTCCCTGGCGTGCTTGAGCTTGAACTGATAGTCGTGCTCATCGGTCTGAGGTCCGAAGCGGATTTCCTTCACCTCCACCTTTACCTGCTTGGCCTTCATCTCCTTCTGGCGCTTCTTCTGCTGGTAGAGGAACTTGGAGTAATCGATGAGACGACATACTGGCGGATTGGCATTAGGCGAAATCTCCACGAGATCAACACCTTGCTCACGGGCCATATTCAGGGCGTCACGGGTAGGAACTACGGTAGAACCTTCGTCGCCTACGATGCGGACTTCACGTACGCGTATCATATCGTTGATACGGTACTGACTCTTCATTTTGTCATTCTTCATCAACTGTTTTTTAGAAAATCGGGTGCAAAATTACTAATTTTAGTTTATAGTTTATAGTTTATAGTTAATAGACAATTATACTTTTATGAAAATTTAACTTTTCTACCAGCATATCATCTATCAACTATAAACTATCTGCTATCATCGATTAAAAGTCCTTCGTCATCTCGGCGACACGGGCATTCACCTCGTCGATAAACTCCTGGATGGTTTTCACACTCTGTTCGCCACCGCCCTGAGGACGAACGGCAACAGTGCCATCCTGCTGTTCCTTCTCACCGACAATCACCATATAAGGAATACGCTTCAACTCGTTGTCACGGATCTTACGGCCTAACTTCTCATTACGCAGGTCGATGGTAGCACGAACGCCACCCAGATCGAACTTCTTCGCAACCTCCTGAGCATAGTCGTTGTACTTCTCTGAGAGCGGCAGGATGGCCACCTGATCCGGTGTGAGCCAGAGGGGGAAGTGACCTGAGGTATGCTCGATGAGCACAGCGCAGAAACGCTCGAGAGAGCCGAACGGTGCACGGTGGATCATCACAGGGGTCTTCTTCGTGTTGTCCTCGTCGGTGTATTCCAGCTGGAAGCGCTTCGGCAGGTTGTAGTCCACCTGGATGGTACCCAACTGCCAACGACGCCCAATAGCATCCTTGATCATAAAGTCGAGCTTAGGACCATAGAACGCAGCCTCACCGTATTCCACCTTGGCGGGCAGTCCCTTCTCCTGACAAGCCTCAACGATAGCCTTCTCAGCGAGTGCCCAATCCTCGTCAGTACCTACATACTTATCGTGGTCGTTAGGATCGCGCAGACTAATCTGAGCCTCGAAATTGAATCCGAAGGCTGTCAGCACGATACCAATGATATCCATCACATTGAGGAATTCCTGCTTCACCTGGTCAGGACGACAGAACAGGTGAGCATCATCCTGAGTGAACGAACGTACACGAGTCAAGCCATGCAGCTCACCACTCTGCTCATAACGATACACCGTACCAAACTCTGCAATACGCAGAGGCAGGTCACGATATGAACGAGGCTTCCAAGCGAAAATCTCACAGTGGTGAGGACAGTTCATCGGCTTCAGCATGTACTCCTCATCCTCCTCAGGAGTATGGATGGGCTGGAACGAATCCTTGCCGTAATGAGCATAGTGACCAGAGGTAACATAGAGATTCTTAGAACCTATATGCGGAGTAATAACCTCCTGATACCCAAATCTTTTCTGAACTTTTCGCAAGTGATCCTGCAAGCGCAGACGAAGCTCAGTTCCCTTCGGCAACCAAATGGGCAGACCCTTACCTACCTTATCTGAGAACATGAACAATTCCATCTCCTTACCGATCTTACGGTGGTCGCGCTTCTTGGCCTCTTCCAACATCTCAAGATACTCATCGAGCATCTTCTTCTTGGGGAATGAGATACCATACAGACGCTGCATCTGCTCACGGTTGGCATCGCCACGCCAGAAAGCACCTGCAACTGAAGTTAACTTCACGGCCTTGATCTCGCCTGTATCCACGAGGTGCGGACCACGACACAGATCGGTGAAGTTACCCTGTGTATAGGTTGTGATAGAACCGTCTTCAAGATCCTGTTCGATGTGCTCGCACTTGTAGGTCTGA
>JAEEGH010006162.1_pt1 | contig 29526 bp, 41 predicted proteins | sample 9134181 | NCBI WGS metagenome assembly JAEEGH01 (sample SAMN16246544, study PRJNA631951) | gut metagenome | biome: gut microbiome; feature: rumen; material: DP-attached | host: Bos | place: Iran: Karaj | collected 2018-10 | reverse complement strand
CCATTTCCAATGAAAGAGGACTAATATGACAGTAGCCGAAGAAAAAGTGAAAGAACTGTGCGAGAAGCTCTTGAAGATTATAGATGAAAGCCCCAACTCGCCAGAAGATGATTCTCAGATAGTATCTAAGATCGAATGTTACTTGTCTGGGGTATCAGATGGAATTGACCTATCAGAAGAGATGAGACAGCCAGACTTCAATGTGCAAGCTAAGGTCGGAGAAGAGAGACCGATGGTCGGAAATTTTGGAACACCTGGTGATGTCGACACGAGCAATTCGCCGAAACTGCGTCTGCTTGAGGCTGGAACTCCGATTCCAGCCGATATTCCAGGTTCTTGCACCACATGGTAGAGAGGAAAACTGATGAGCACACTGAAGCCTATTGTTACGATGACGAGCTGGAAAGGCCGAATCATCAATGTGCCTAAGGTTCTCGACAGCATCGCTGCTCAGACAGAGATTCCAGTCAAGATAGAGCTAAATCTGAGCGAGGAAGAGTTTCCGGGAAGAGAGAAAGATCTTCCAGATGGAGTCACTTCTTGGACTTCGAAAGGCAAAGTCTGGGGAGTTTCTCCTTATGCGCCAGAGATCCCTCTTGAGATACACTGGGTAAAGAAGAACACAAAGTGCTTCAAGAAGCTAATTCCTACGATACAGAGACACTTCTCAGAGAGGGAACGTCCGATAATCACTATCGACGACGACGTGATCTATCCACCTTGGTTCATTCACGACTTCTTGAGCGCTTCAGAAGAGTATCCTGATCACATCATCTCCAACAACTTCTGTCGCGGCATGTATAGCGGGCAGCAGTGCGTCAACGGCGCTGGAACCCTGTACAAGCCGAAGTTCTTCACTCCTTTCTTGTGGGAAGAGCTCACAGACGACGTGATCGCTACGAACGCTGACGACTGGTGGTACTCGTTCTGCCTATGGATCACCGGTGTCCGTCCAATCCGGTACATTCCAATCAAGCTGGAGTTCTTCAATGAGGTATCTCCGAATGGTAGTCAAGAAGTCGATCCGAGAGTTGTACTGAACCGCAAGTGGATTGAGGTTATCAATCGTCCTTGTGTGTCTGGAGGAGCTGGAAAATAGATTTTAGCTATATTTTCTAAGAATAGGCCTGTTGATGCTGGCCTATTTTTCTTATATTTTATTCAAAGGAAGGTTATAACACAACTGACGAGTAGAGAGGTGAAATGCTAAATCTATGGCGAGCATTTATGCGAAAGCTACCAAAGAGAGTCATTTTTTATAATAGACTCTATTATCCCCAAGTATGGTTTATCTGGTGGCACTATATATGGGACGGTGGATGCGAGTATTGCGTAGAGTTCTATTATTCCGACTTTGAGCAAGCTAAGTATTTCATCGAGCACCACTGGGATCCTATAACGAAACCGAAAAAGAAGGTAGTATGGAGGAGCTAGATTATGAGCATGAGAGTATTTTACGCATATCTCTTCAAGGAGAATGCCGAGTTCAAAGATCTCTATGAAGCCAGAAAGTATCTGAACGATCTTAGAAAGAAGAAATCTGATAAAGGAATAGAACTGTACAGAGAAAATCTCAAGTACTAGAGTTGGTATAAATAGCTTGTATGAATGAACGAATTTTAGTATCTATGACTTCCTATCCTGGAAGAATATGCAATGTAAGTAAATCTATTTGGCTTTTATTGTTCAAACAGACTAGAAAACCTGACGAAATACATCTTTGGCTATCAACTGAAGAATTTCCGGACCGAGAAGAGGGATTACCTGAAGATCTAAGAAAGATATTGACAATACCCTGCGTAAAACTACATTGGCTAAAGAAAAATACTTACGTTCATAAAAGACATGAGATATTTAAGGAAACTAATGATACAGATTTAGTATTTCTGATAGATGATGATGTTAGATATTCTGATGATCTAATAGAAAATGTATTATCAGCACATGAAAAATTTCCTGACTGCATTATATGCTATAACTCATACTCCAAACATAAATACGATAAGAAGAAAATACGATATACTAAGGATCAGCTAGAGGACTTTCCATTAGTAAATGTAAATAGGTGGTGTGGTCAGAGCATGATACCATCAAAGATCTATCCAAAGATCATACTTGGAAAAAAGTATCAAGAAATACGTGATAGAACATCGCCTATTAGCGATGAGTGCTGGTTTCAGCCCTGGACAGTATTCTACGATATACCTATATTTCATCTTAGATATGGATGGGGAATTGATATTGATAAGAATATCAATAAGTGGAATGGCCTTTGCAAATACTCACATCAGAAAGAATCAAATGGTCTTGAGCGTAGAGATAATTGGCTAAATGCCGTCCTAAATGAATTTCCAAAGATATTGAATAAGTATAAAGAGCTATTCAAATATGGATGATAAAGCTTGGGAAAATTATTGTCTGTCAAGAATTCCAGCGTTAAGAAAGCGTTGGAATTATCTAATGAAATCGGACTTGGATTTAGAAAATCCTAAGAGGTTGACAGAAAAAATACAGTGGCTAAAGATATACGACTCTAACCAGTTAAAGACTATATGTAGCGATAAAATAAAAGTTAGAGAGTTTTGTAACTTAGTTTTAGGGAAAGACTACTTTATACCAATAATTGACATTTGGAATTCATTCGATGAAATAGATTTTGATAAGCTACCGAGAAAATTTGTTTTGAAGACAAATCATGGCAGTCATACTAATTGCATCATACGAGATACAAATATAAACAGATTACAATTAAAGCGGCTCTTTGACAATTGGATGTCTACAGATTGGTCGTGGTACGGAGAGGAATTAGCTTATAATAGAATCGAAAAGAAGATATTTGCAGAAACATTTATGTCCGATGGAAATGCAGATTTGATAGATTATAAATTTCTATGTTTTAATGGAGTACCTAAATTTTGTCAAGTGATAGGCGACAGAAATGAGTATTCGAAACATCTAAACTATTATGATATGGATTTTGTTCCTTGCACAAATATCTCTAGAAACGATTTTCCGGCGAATTACAATATAGAGCATAAAGCGCCAAAATCATTTGACATGATGAAAGATATAGCTTCGACTCTATCTAAAGCGTTTAATTTCGTTCGTGTCGACTTTTATGAAATAGATGGTAGACCATATCTCGGAGAACTTACTTTCTTTCCAGGAGCTGGTTATTTTACATATAGAGACCCAGAAACAGATATGATTCTCGGTAATATGCTAAAACTATGACTTCTTTACAAATTCCAATATCTTTTTACCATACTTATTAGCATAATCGAATGGTCTATTATTATCAGTCTGCCTAGCACCCGTATCTAATATCACCAACAGCTTATTAGAATTATATTTCAAAAGATCCTTATCGTCTGTAATTAGAATCTTCTTATATTCTGTTTCAGTTTTTATAAAGTCTAAAGAGTCTCCAGTATAAGATTGATGTATTTTATCTACATATAAAAATACTGGTTTTTCTGACATCCTTTTTAATCTCTCTTTATACTTATTAGCAGAATACTCTATAATCCTATTTGATTTTATGTTGTGATTTGACTGCTTAAAAGTAATATCTTTGTCATAGATGTAGTGTATATATTTTAGTCTAATTCTACTGTCTACGTCGCATATTACTGAATTCTTGTGTTCTTTGGATATAGAAAAATTTGTCTTAGAGAAGTTTATTTTTTTATAGTTTCTAATTAAGAAAATAAGATCAGATGGAGAGATAAAACACCATTGAAATGGATTCTTGAATTCTTCATTCAGTTGCTGATATAGATATCCAGCTATACAACAGTTACTTATTAAATTCATACTCTTCTAGTGCCTCTTCTATTCTATATATAGCCCAATTTTTTGGTCTATTTCTATATATATTTTGTAAAGGCTCTATACAATCGTGATATTTTATCACATCAGAAACTTTTCTTTTCAATACACGACATTTTGTACCACTCAATTTTGTTCTAAGTACAGTGTAATATGGATCATCTTCTCTAGTATCTATTACCTTATCATTCAAGCATTCAAGACCATATTTACCAAATGCGTATGGTGGGAATATTGTAAAGTTTCCGCCTAAATGAATAGTATTCTTATATGGCCTACCCCAATATGAGATAAATGTGTCTTTGGTTTTAGTCCATTCGTCATATAATTCTTTAGCATAATTGATTTTTGGGTAATTATCGTCATCAGAACTTATTACTGGAACATTTCTATACTTATCAATCGTAAAGAGCACTTTTTGAAACACTTTATAATCTTTATTTAGCCATAGAATCTCGATACATTTATTCTTAACAAATAATTGTATATCTTTAGGCATATCGTCTAACATATTAGGGAATTCTACAGTATTTAGAACTAATACTATATGAAATCCTGGACACAACTTCATAAGTCCATATATAGACTTTCCTGCTGTGTTTATTCTTTTCTTCCAGCTAGTGATTGATATAATTGCTGGTTCTGAATTATACTGTTTTCCGTCGCTTTTGTAAATTTCTCTCATAACTTTACCATTCTGCTCTAGTTAAATCTTCGTAATACTTCATTGCACTAATTCGTTCTTCTTCTTGATACTCAAGTTCCTGAGCTTTCTTCAGTGCTTGCTCATAGTAACCTTTGTACTTCTTGATCAGGTTCTTTGTCTTGAGTTCTGCTGGAGTACCGGGCCACAGAGGATGTTCCTTCAACAGATCTTCTTGTTCAGCTAACTTCTCTTTCCATCTCCAAGCGATAGAATACCATTCAGACGAAGTCATAGGAGCATCACTTTCAACGAGACGATACCTAGCATCCTTTAGAATCTCTTTGGCTACGTCTAAATTCATAATTATGATCTCCTTATGTATTTATCACCACCACAGTCTTCTTCTGCTTCTTCTAGGCTCTGTGCTCTTCTGACCGCCGAGATACTTCACCGGCCAGCTCTTTACGATGTCTCTTTCCTTCAAGTTGTCGAGATATGATCCATTCCAAGCTCTGTTTCCTGCCATCGAGACTGGATCTTTGATCTCGCTAGCCATCTTGGCGGGATCGAACTCGTACTCGGTCCATTTTCCGCTCTTGTTTCCAGCTTCGATCTCTTTCAGCAGAGATTTGTACCCGTCATCTGTGATGAAGTAGAAGTAGCGTCGTCTTCCTGCCCCAGGCTCACACTGAACGACGTGACACTTCTTGTTGATCTTCACAGCAGCTTTAACTTCCTTGTCAGTCAGATCTGTCTCGTCACTGCTTCCATACTTCTTGAGCTTCAGATACGGGAACTTGCTCATAAGCTCTTCGCACTTCGTTAGCCATACTCCGTGATGTCCGTCCTTTCCAAAAGGAGAAGTGAGAGCGTTCCACCATTGACGAGATCTAGCCTGACCAGCTCTGTTGGCTCTCCTGTAGTCTTCTTCTCTCAGATTCTGATAGACCCACTGATGGACCATCTCGTGAACCATAGTGTTTCTGAAGGTCGGATAGTTCTCTATCCTTCTGTTGATTCTGATCATAATGCACTTGACCTTTCCTGTGCTTGGATTGAAGTCGTTAGTGCATGTCCCTAGCGTGTGATCTCCTCTTGTGCTGTCGAAGAGCACTGGAGTCTTGAGCTTTCCGTCGAAGTATCTCTCGTTGAACTTCTTCCACTGACTCTTCAGCCAGCTAGAGTCGCTGATGTGGATATCCTGATCGTCCTCTTCTCTCTGAGATCTGCGCTTATCGCGTCTAGCTTTAGCTCTGGCTCTTCTAGCTTCTCTCTGTTCTGGAGTCAGTTCACGCTCATTTAGGAAGTCTTGGAAGCTCATTCTACGACCTCCGGTTCACCGTTTGGATCGACATAGACTGCTAGCCAAACCCTCTCTTTAGCGTCTTCTAGAGGAATGTCATTGTCCCATGCTTCGAACATGACCGCTTCTAGCTGGTCAAGATCTGGGCTGAAGTTCTCTTTTTCTGCTTTCTTGAGCACTGCTTCGCGAAGCTCAGATATGTACTCAGTCTCTTTCTGCTCAGCTTCTGTCAGAAACTCAGCTCCAGAAGCGATCAAATTTGACAAAGATTCGGATAGTCTCATAAAACACCTTATTTTTACGATTTATTTATATTCCTCATGGGTTTTAGATTCTCAACACATTTACTTATATTTGATATGTAAACCACAAACAAAAAGGACCAAAACCATGATTAGTCTTGCCCAACTTCGCACTATCCCTAAAATCAAACCCAATATGGAAGAACAGGAAAAGCTGCAGAGTTATCTGTATATGATTGAACACGCTATCATTAACGCGTGGAGAGATCATAAGTCATCTGTGACTATTGAACGTAAAGATGACATTATGACTGGCGCTGGACTGAAGAGGTACTTGACGGAAAAAGGCTTTAAGGCCACGCTCACTCGCAAGCCGCCTTTCCAGATCAAAATCTTTTTTACTGAGGCGAAGTTTTAACTATGACATTATCTGAGTACACAAAGAAAGTTATGGAAAAGCTTATGGCGAACCCGTTACTTACACCGTCACTTTCAGCTGAGCTCGTCAAAAAGAACGAAGGGCTAATCGCAGAAAACTGGGAAGTTGGAGAATCTGTAGAAAATACTGCGACTATGCTTTGGCTTCGACATAAGAAAGCTTCAACAAAGGACCAACAACTATGAACAAGATCTACGGAATTCGCTTCTATCAGGGCTCACTCGTCGTTAGAAACGGAAAGCTTGCCGTATATGCGACGAAGGAACTTGCTGAGAAAGATCTGAGAAACATGCCAGATTCCTGGACCGACTATGACCACTTCGAAGTAGTAGAGATTGATCTCTTGTCTTCAGCAGATGAGCTGCTGTTTGCTGTTTTACAAGAATAAGGAGGCATACCTATGAATGGAAAAGAAAACATCGACAGATACGTCGAGGCTAGCAAAACGTTAGACGAGCTCTATGATCTAACGGACTGGGTAGCTGACAAGCTCGGTTCGATCTATATCAGCGGTGCAGGTTATTACGAGTTCAAGGGTATCGAACGGAAAGGCGACCGGTACGAAATCACGGTAGACTGGACCGTATCGGGCGAAACCAATTATGGCGAGACGTTCACTGTCCCTGCTGACCTGTGCGAGAAGTGCTTCTCAAAAGAGACACGCGACGAAGCGTATGCCGAACTGAAGAAGATCAAGGAGGAGGAACGCCGTATCAGGCAAGCTGAAGAAAAAGCAAAGGCAGAGAAGGCGATAGCAGAACGAAAAGTCCGCGAGAAGGAACTCCGTCGCAAACAATACGAAGAACTGAAGAAGGAGTTCGGAGAATAAGTATGACAACAACTATTTTTATGACTATTCTGATTATAGGCGCAGTACTCATATTCGCTGTTGTCTCATTTCTGATGATGTCAATTTTAGATGATAGTGATTCTGGTTTTGCTGTTGGTATAATTGTCGCTTTATTATTTGTAGTGCTCTTTGCTAACTTGACACCTAGCACAGCACAGATGGTGGAGAATGACTACTATGCGATGATGGAAGATAGACCCAAGTGCATTGAGACAAGAGATATAAGTCTAGGATGCAAGAAGGATTATATTGACTGGCAAAAGGACAGTATCGAGAAGCAGCACAAGTATGATTCTGTCAGGGTCAAGTTGGAGAATCTGATGATCAAGACCGATACAATTAGAGTGACAGTAGTAAAGAACGATACACGCGAAACTGATTCTGTTAAGACCTGCATAGAGCAGTGCTGGAATTTAATACTGCATTCAGACATCAAGCAATGTCAGGACGAATGCTTCAAGTAGAAAAAGAGAGATCTTGAGATGATTGAAGACAAAGAGAAGTACAGAAACGAGTGCTCTAAGAGATACAACCAGATCCAAGAGCTCATCGAAAAGAAGACATTCATCGATAAACTAGTCAACGAGTTTGGAGATGCATCAATCACGGACATCAGTATCGCCATCGATGAAAATCTAGAGAATTTGCAGAAATCCTATGATGATTTCACGAAGGAAGAGACTGAGACGCTGAAGAAGATCGACGAGAAGTATGACCGAGACACTATCCTAGCCTGGATTACAAATGGCACAGACACGCTAGACATGGTGAACCTCTATCTTTCGGGACAACTGAAGAAGGAGTAAAAATGACCAAGGAAGAAATTGAACAGTACATCGACCTGGACAACAAGATTAAGAACCGGATCGTCCAGATTAGCCATGCGCTTCATTGCATCAGCGGACCAATCATAAGTAAGTTTGTACCAGACTTTAGATATTGGAATATCGATGATTATGACAAGGAAGATTTCATTGAAAATGCGCAAGAAGATAATGAATTGCACTTTGGTTTAGACTGTTATGACGATGAAGGTAGTTGGGAATGTAAATTTCCTAAATGTCTTTTGACTATGTCAGACGAACAGGTCAACGAAATAGTTGAGTATGATAGGAAACAGAAAGAAGAAGAGTATAAGCGTCAGGAAGAAGCCGAGAAAGCAAGGAAAGAAAAATTGAAAGAAGAAGTTGAAGAAAAGGAATACGAACAGTATCTCAGACTGAAGAAGAAGTTTGAGAAGGAGTAAACTATGTTTAAGATAATTTTCGTTCTTGTCATAAATGTCTATAATGGCGGAATGACAACGATTGACTTCACTACACTTCAGCAGTGTGAAACAGCAAAAAAGCAAGTTATTAAAACTGGTGATACGTTTTCTATCGGAGCAGTTTGTATAGAAAAGCAAGTTCCAATCAAGAAAACTAAGTGTAAGATACTGAATAGTACTGATTATAGAAATAGGATAAATGCTACTATGGCAGAATATCCATATCCTGTAGCATTAGAATGTGTAGAGGAATAGAAAGAAAACAATGACTCGTACAGAAATCTTAAAACTCTATGAAAGTTATGGCTTTGAAATTGTAAAGCACAATTATTACTATGAGGTAATATGTCATAGTAAGATTTTTGATAAATCCATAGGTCCTTTGTGTCTAATAGAAGGAGAAGAATACTATAATAGAACTGGCTGGCACATTAAACCAATGAATGAAACAACAGGCCAATTGCAGTTCTATTATTACATTGAACCTAAAAGACATGTAACCGATGTATGGATCCCTTCATATAATTTTCAACAATGGGGTAAGAAAACATTCAGTGAATTGACTGAAAGATGGTTAAGACGAATGACCGACTTTGTTGTCAAGAAAATCCATCTGATTGAAGATGGAACAATCAAATATCCGCCAAAGAAACCATGCTGGGGCGATTTACCTGCAATAATGAAGTAAAGGGAGTAGAACTTAAAAAGAGCTGGAATGGACTTCCAGCTCTTTCATTGTGTATCATGAATCCTCTATGCGAAGTTCTTGATCAGACCGAGCTCTTTTGACAAAGTCTTAGATATGTCGTCGAACACAGCAGTGATCTCGCTGTAGTCCTCGAACTTCTCGCCAGTAGACTGAATTTCGTCAATGAAGTCTTCGATATCTTCTACGGCTTCTTGAGCCTCGAAGTTCATAGAGTCTGCCTTGATATCGCTCTGAATGCTGTATCTGATGTTCTTTCCGCTAGCCAAGGAGACTTCAACCAGCTCATCAGCGAAGTCTCTCAGTGCGTCATAGATAGCTTCAAAGTGCGTGTGCTGGAATCCAGACTGGCAGCACCAGTGCCAGCAGTGAACTTGGTCAGCGAACGCTAGCGTCTTCATAGCGAGCTCATATAGTTCTTCTACTCCTGCATCTTCGAGATAGCTCTCGTTGACTGCCTTCTTACCTGACTTGCTCAGGATCTCTTTTGCTTCTTCTATAGTCATTTCTTCATCTTCCTTTTTGAACTTGATGTCTGCGAACCACTCGCTGCCGTCACGATCGACACCGACTAGCTCCGCCTTGTAACCTGGAATCTCTCCGTTGAGTGCTCTCACCATCAGCTTTCCCAGCTCTTCTGCTCCTTCGAACTGAGCTGTTCTGAAGTTGACAGTTATGACTCTTCCGCCTTCTCTCCAGATCTTGCTCTTGAACTGGTCAAAGTTGCTGAGAATCTCTACCACTCTGTTCTTGAATCCGATAGGACTCATCATGGACTCGTTCTTCATGTGCTTGAACATCTGAATGTCCTTCAGATGGCTCTCAGCTGAACTCCTGCTCTTGTGAGAGCTTATCACTTTGCCAGTCTCATGAGAGACGATGCACCAAGGAGCATCTTCTCCTTTGCTGTTCTTGTGTCCTTCTCTGTACTCTACCATGTTAGTCTCCTGACCAGTTTCTTCCCTTGTAGTTAGCTATATCTCTCGCGATGTCTTCTTCCTCGGCTTTGTTGATGCGAATCTGATCATCTACGTATTTCATGTTCTCCTTCAAGAAGTCATGAATCTCTCTCAGTGTTTCTACATTGGCAGTAACAGGCCAGTTGAATGCGCGACTTCCTTCGGCCGTCCAGCGAGGAATCTTTGGACCATTATTTCCACGTCCGAGTGTATCATACTGAAGCTTACACCAGCCACCTGAATATAGACCTTTCAGATGAGGCATAATGCCTCTCTTATAATCACCTCCAGATACTTCTACTTCGAACTTTATGACTTCAGGATCTATGTCTTTGTAGACCAACATCGGTCCAGCTCCGACGACAGTAGATACTTTATTATCTACCTTCATACCTGCACCATCAGCAAGTTCTTTGACCAGAGAGTCTTTATACTCTTTCATCTTGACCTTAAATTCTTCTTCTTGCTTATTGAATTCAGATATCTTCTTTGATATTCCTATCTTGTCGTAAAACTCTTCTGGAGTGATGTCAGAATCGTCAAATGCGCCATATAGCTTCAGATCGTGCATATAATAGTCTGGACCATACTTCTCATCAGCGATATCAGTCCAGTCTTTAGCGTTTAGGAATCTCTCGATGTGCTGCTTAGCGTTATTGATCTTCCTGATCTGATTCCTGGTGTGAGTATCTCTGTTGACTTTTAGAACACCGAACAGATCAACATAGCCTTCAGTGATCAGCTTGCCGGCAGACTTCAGAATGTCTAGAGCTTCGTCTAGTCCCATCTTCTTTCTGTACTCTGGATGCTTGCCTACGTTTCTTCCGCGAAGAACTTCATATACGTAGTAGCAGTCAGCGACTGTAGCCTCTTCTTTGGAAGGAAGTCTCCAGTCAGTGGAGAGAAAGACAGTCTTCTCATCGTTGTCTCTCTTCCAGTCTAGACCCTCCTCATTGATGACGGCTTTGAGCTTCTTCGCTAGCCATGTCTTGATAGTAGTGTCGTCCATGTCAATGAAGCCGTTTCGAGGATAGTTAGACTCTCGATAAGAGAGTGAGATGTCTAGGTAGACCTTTCCACCTCTCTTCTCGATCTCGATATATGGCCAGTACTTGTCCATCATGGGAGAGTTCTCCCACAGGCCGTCTGAAAGCTGACCGAGCACAGCATCTAGAATAGCCATGTCTAGATCGGTCTTCAGTCCAGTGTCAATTCTTCTTTCACTCATATAAGTTCCTTTATTCTTTTACTATATTTATAAAAATAAGAGGAAGCTATGACATACGAAGAGGCTAAGCAAGAAGCGCTAGACGCGATGAACGACTTTCCGGACAGAGTGAAGGTCACTAACTACGAGGGAGACGGCAGAGAGTTTGTCGAGCTGTCATACACTGATCAAGACCATCGGATCAAGTCTAACTATGTCGGATTTAGATGGGACATGCTCATAGACGACCAGACGGTCGAGTACAGGCAGTTCTACCTAGACATGAAGTTGAAGCCAGTGAAGGCTAGTCCAAGAAGGATTCAGACGAAGAGACTGAAGAGAGGAGAGCTATACGGATTCATCGAAGACCAGATCAGACTAGCAAATCTTTGAACAACTTGTTAACATAATGTTAACACAATAAGTCCATGTCGTGTTCTGACATGGACTTTCTGTTACCGGTATTCCCAGATAATGCTTCTTACGTGACCATCGAATGCGCGAATCTTCTTGCGCTTAGCTGGTCGCAGAATCCTCTTAGGCTTCAGAGGCTTCTTTGGAGTTTTTGGCTGATTCTTTATCTTCATGCTCTCAAACTCTTTCTCGTACTCAGCGAACAGCTTCAGCAGCTCTGGATCTTTGATCTCATCTAAGTTCATGCTCTTACCTCAAACTTTTGATATATTTATAGTGTTGTATCAAGAAAAATCCCCAGGCTTTAGCATTATACTCACATTGTAACTAAAACTTTACAATTCCGGAGACATTTACAGACTTCCGGAATTTTCATATATTTAATAGGAAACCGTGAAGGTATAACCTATGAAACCCACATTCAAAGTACTGTATGAAGACTTCAACAAGAACGATATTCAGTTTGTAAACTGGTTCGAATTCGGTCAGTGGTCAGTCATCAAGAAAGAACTCAATACACTCAAGAAGAAGCTTAGAAAGTTCGAGAAAGATGACTTCGAGAAGATTCAGCCCGAGATCAAGAAGTTCTTCGAGAAGCACGTATGTTCAGTAGGGTACAAGAAGTGCAAATCTCTAGACGATCTGATCGAATATGCTCTAGAAGAGAGGCTGAAGAGGTTGTGCATGTATTACTTCTGGGCTAAGTGCGAATACGAGGTTATCGTCTCTTCGTGGCCTCCGAGAGAAAAATCTGAGAAGAAGATCGACATCTACGCACAACTTGAAGCGAACTGGCCCATATTCAAAGATCTGGTATTCAGAGAGATATACAAGAAGTGACACAAGAAGACAAAGACAAGTTTGACGGCCTAGCTGAATCTGCGTATCTGTTCAGAGTTACACTGCTGAACCGTGGATTCGATATAGCGCCTCTTGAGCTAGCTAACAACGTGATATGGCATCTGTATCACAAGAAGACGATCGTTGGAACGATCACGTTCAGACACGACGAAGAGGAAGAGTTCACGTACACGAACTTCAGACTGTACAAGTACTTCAAAGAGAGATTTCCGAAGTGTAAAGACTTCATCATGTCTGAATACTACGACTATGAGGAAGGGTCTAAGGTAAAATTCAACTTCGACAAGTTCGACAAGTACATCGGAAAGATCGAAGAGTGCATATCACAGATCGAGCCTACTGCATCAGAGGCCGTAGAAGTTGACACAGTGAGCGACTCTATCGCTAGACTACGTGAGTTCTGTGATGAGTTCGATGGAGACTTCTCGAATAATCCTATATTCAAAGACGTAAAGGTTCTGATCGACGAGAACGAGAGACTCAATGTCGAGATGAAGAATAGAACCGAGAGAATAATGAACGCATTCCTGAGAGGATAACTATGAAGATGAGTGAAGCTATCGAAAAGAGAGAAGAGCTGCTCGCTGAGCAGCGCAAGATCAATCAGGCTATCAAGATTCTGAAGTCTGAGAGCATACCTCACAACTATGGCATCGAGTACGCCGAGACGCTATACAATGAGAGACTCGCTGAGATCGATCGTGAGATCAAGCGCATCGCTAGAGAAGCAGAGCCAGATCCAGTCAAAGTCGACTGCAACAAGTACACAGTAGAGTTCGACTTCGAAGGGACGAGAGCCTATCCTACTGTAGCTGGATGCGTGATGATTCCAAGTCTAGATCCAGACAAAGTTCTGAAGTTTGACGATGAAGAGCAAGCTAAGTGCTTCGCTTCATTCTATGCTTATAAGCACGGCTGGAAGGTCGTGAAGATATCTGACATGGTGAAGTGATATGAGACTGTTTCTCACTTCTGACATACACACTGACATCTGGTTCGAGTACGCTATCGCCGACAGAAAGAGGCTTCAGCCAGACGATCCAGATGAGAGCGTAGTGTTCGAGACACTAGAGTACATCTGGAAGCTGTATCAGTATCCGACTGATGTTGACGGGATATGTGTCGCTGGAGACATAACGAATGACTTCAAGTCAACCTGCTCTACACTAGAGTGGCTCAGTCAGAAGTACAAGAAAGTCTTCTTCTGTGTAGGAAACCACGACTTAGTCGTCCGAGGAGGAACGCCGTCAAAGAGCAACCTTCAGTTCCTGTCAAGCTTCGAGAAGGTCACTAACTTAGAGAGATTCGCTGACAGCCTCGGAAACGTTCACTTGCTAGACTCTTCGATGGTTCATCCAGGGATAGCTGGAACGATGGGATTCTGTGACTTCAAGTCGACCTGCTCTGGTGACTTCGCTGAGAGAATGAAGATTCAATGGAGGAGAAACTGGTTCGACGGAAAGCACTGGCGTCTCGATGACATGAACCCTGACTTTCGATGGAAAGCTAGTCAAGAGGCTATGCTGAACACTGTTCGAATGCAGCCGAAGATCATGATGACCCACTACACTCCTATCCAGGCTGGAATCACGTTCACATACAGAAACGATCCTGCGAACGCATTCTTCTACTTCGACGGAACCGAGTTCTTCGAAGAGCTAGATCACGACACGATCTGGCTGTGCGGACACGTACACGACGCCAGAAAGGCTGAATACGTGAACGCTAAGGGATTCAAAGTGACTATCCTGTGCAATCCCTCGGGATATCCTAGTGACGAGCACAAGTGGCTGTACAAAGTGGATTATCGCGGACGAGCGATAAGCGACAAGCCTCTCGATCAGAGTGAATTCGTGGTTGATGTATAAATAACTAGTACAAGAAATTTAGGAGTCTAAAATGGCTGAAGAAAAAGAACAAGAATTGAATGAAGCTGAGCTCTCAGACGTGAAGAACTCAATTGCTGCACTGGCGAAGAAGTACATCACCGGATCTTTCTTCGACAAGCTAGTCGACTCAAGCGGCATCAAGATCGCTAAGGACATTCTGCTTGATGATCTGAAGAACATGATCGGACATGGAACTTCTGGTCTTGCTGCAAAGAAGTTCGCTAACGCTATCCAGATGGCTAAGAATCCCGTCGCAGTCGACACTATCTTGGCTAACTACATGCTCAAGGGAGACGGAATGGGATCTGGCATCGGCTACTCTGAGTCTACTGAAGTGAAGCCGTTCAAGAAGTTCTTGTCTGAAGCTCGGGAAGAGAAGAAAGAAGTATCTCAGGATCTCATCGCTGAAGCTAGAAAGATCGTTGAAGCAGAGGGATTCACAGTAACAGATCCTGAAGCCGACAGGCACGTCATCTCTAAGGAGAAGATTGAAGCTGCTAAGAAGATCGTCGAAGCTAGAGGCTATAGAGTCATCGAAGAGAAGAAGATCGATGAAGACATCAAACTAGACATGACGTTAGAGATTCCAGCAGAAGAAGCTGGTTGTGACGAAGAAGGTCTAAAGGATCTAATCGATGACGCTCTCGCTATTGGCGGAATGGTTGACGGCATTGATGATATCGAAGCCAAGAACGGAATCGTATATGTTCACTTCGTAAGCGAAGAAGCTACTCCTTCTAGCATTCTCAATGACCTATGGGACACTGTAGAAGATTATATCAAGACTGCTACTGGCGCAGAAGTCGAATATGGAGAAGACGTCGTAGACTTCTGGGAAAGAGCATTCGAGAAAGCAGAAGCTCTTCTGTAACATTTTATTAACAATTTGTTAACAAAAAGCAGCTATAACGGCTGCTTTTTTCTTTTGATTTTCTTGATTTTAGGGTTTAGATTTCTCTCGGATTTTCTTAAATTTACTATGTAAACAACCAATAACCTCCAACAAAGGACCAACTATGAATATCTGGGACAACACAATCGAGACCAAGTCTGGCGCTAAGTTCAGCCTGCACTATCGCGGCCTGAAGAACAGGACTTACTCCGGCTTCCTCCGCAACTGCGAATGGCCGAAGAACTGCTCTATCTCGATCCCGAAAACCAAGGGCATGGCTAAGTTCCAGTCCATCGTCGACCAGGTGATCGACAACGAAGACAAGTTCAACTCGGCTAACACTCTCGGCCGTCCTCGCTACTACGACATTCTCGCTAACGGCGTCGATGGTCTGCCCGAAGAGAACAAGCTCTACCAGCTCCGCAAGTCAAACCCCGAGTTCAAGACCTACAAGAACTCCAAGCGCATGTGGTACTACAAGACTATGGGTGGCAACTTCAACATGAAGTCCATCAAGATCAATCACATGCGCCTGATCGACTCTGTCTCCTTCAAGGATCTGATGCCGTTCATCGAAGATCAGGAAGTCAAGGAAGTTCTCGAAGCGCTCCGTCGTCAGAAGTTCGAGTTCGAATCCGACTTCATCGGATTCTGCGACCAGCTGATCGACGCAACTCAGGACACGCTGATCAAGTCCTACAACTCTTACATGAAGAGCCTGATCGGCACTCACAAGACTCTGATGCGCCACACTAAGAGCGGCGACGAGTCTATGACTTACTATGTCTACGTCGCAAAGGAAGCCTCTTTCGCCGAGAAGGCTCTTCAGGAAGCCTCTGGCCGAGAAGGCATTCCTCACAACGCTAACGTGAAGATCATCGAACTGACTATGTTCCATGAATCTGCTCTCGCTAACGCCGAGACTGCTAAGATCCGCCACGACAAGCTGGAAGCTATCAAGGCTTACTTCGAACAGCGCAAGGCTGACGCCAAGGCTGCCAAGAAGCACTCCCGCAAGCGTCGCTCCAAGAAGAACTAACCCAATCCCAACCAATCCCCAATAAAACAAGGGCTCCGTCTCAGACTTCACTTGAGGCGGAGCTACTTGATAAATAAAGTATGAATAAGTATCAAACTGATCAAAGAGTCAGGTCTTGTCATCGAGAAGATGACTGATGAAGAGAAGGCTGCTAAGCGCAAAGCACGCAGAGAAGCACGCAAGGCTGAAGAGAAAGCTTTCCGAGATGCTCACTGGACATTCAATCTGAACGTTCGTGGCGGCGGCGCTTACTCTATGGTATATGAACTTGTCAAAATGACTAAAGATCTATTTCCAGAGTGTGAATTTATCAATGACGAAGATGAGGACTGGGCTGGACTTAGATTCGTAAAGAACGACAGCTCAGATAAGAGACACTTCGTAAATGTCTGCTTGAATGGTGATCAGCTAAAGAAGATGGAGCTATATACTGACGTCTATCTGGATGGCGAAGATATTGACGATAAAGCTTCATATAGAGATTCCGAGAGCAATCAGTCTTGGATGAGTATGAGAGATTCTGCTCTAAACTATGAATGGAAAGAGTACTCGAATGGAAGAACCAGCGAATTTGACTTCATCGTAACCGTCAACAAGAAGGACTTCAAAGAGTTCTGGCAGTCTGCCGTGAAAAGAGCTGTGTCTGCTCTCGACAGAAAGATCAATATGATCAATGCTGAATCTGGCGATTCTGAGGATCGCAAGATCCCTGAGTTCGAGTATATGGAGTTCGAATTCACTGATGATCCTATCGATGCTATGGATGGAAAAAGACATAGATACAAGGTCCCTGAAGACTTCGTCATGAAGTTCTTCCACGAGAATTGCGGAAAGGACAACAACAGCTACAAGGACTTCAAGGAATTCTTCGACAGCCTTGACATAAGCTTCATGAGAAGCATGTCTGATGAAGGTTCTCTCATGAGAAGAGGATTCACATTCAGTCAGTACAAGTGGTTCAGAAGAGGCGGAGGAGAGCTTAAGGGAAGGCTATGGTCATTCCCAGCATTCATTGGCTATGACAATGATGATGTTGAGTTGAAAGGCTGGAAATTGATGTAAATCTATGTTCCGCTCTCTATTGAGCGGAATTTTTGTAGCTAGAGAAATTCTTATATTTTAATCACTTATATAAGGAAACTGCTATGGCAAGAATATACTCAAACTGGAAAGACGCTTACGGCGAAATCAAGCGCGACGTATCCGAGAACGGAATCTCTGTCCACACTAAGACCTATCAGAACAAGGATATCGAGAAGAACCCGATGTTCGAGACCAAGGAGATCCAGAACTACTCTTGGGTTCTCCAGAACGCTAAGTCTTCCGACATCACTGGCGTTACGCAGCCGTGGGCAGACGCTGAGTTCATGGAACGCATCGACACGAAAGATCTCAACCCAGGCGAAGCTTGGAAGCTTAGAGCGGACGTATGGACCGAGTTCTTGATGGACGGCAAGCAGAGCTACACTTACAACGAGCGCTACCACCGCAACGACCAGCTCAACAAGGTCATTCAGTGTCTCATTGACGACCCTATGACTCGTCAGGCTTGGCTCTCGATGTGGGATCCATGCGAAGATCCAGACAAGTTCACTGGAGTCGGACGCTGTCCATGCACTCTAGGCTACCACTTCTTCTATCGTGGCGGAAAGCTCAACATGCACAACGTGATGCGCTCCTGTGACATCTACACGCACTTCTGCAACGACGTCTACCTGTCTATCAAGCTGCTAGAGTACGTGGCAATGAAAGTGGGCATGAAGGTCGGAAACTTCCAGCAGACCGTCTTCTCTCTGCACGCTTATCGGAAAGACTTTGAAGATACTATATTCTAATCTAGAGGTATAACTAATGAACATTGTAGTATATGGTTGCGACAACTCGGGAAAGACCTCTTTGGCTGAGCACATCGTCAAAGAGTTCAACTTCGAGTATGTTCGCTCTAAAGGAGGTCCTAAGATGGACCTGCTCGAAGTCTTGAAGTATCTTCACAACAATCTCTGCCGAGACGAGGACAAAGTCTTTGACCGGTTCACACCGATCGAAGAGTTCGCTAACGGAATAGTTCTCAGACACGAGAACAAGATCGCTACCAACTTCATCGACACTGAAGAGTTCATCAACGCAGTAGATCTATTCATCTACGCACGTCCAGACATGGACACTGTGAAGAACTTTGGAGACCGTGAACAGATGGACGGAATCATCAAGAACATCGATTCTCTGCGAGAGATGTATGACGTCTATACGATCAACAAGATCAATGGCCGCAGACCGCTGTTCATATTCGACTGGACTAGCGATAGAGACTATCAACAAATTGATACAGCGATTCGATACTTCATCAACAACCAAGTGAACATAAATAAGCTACTGACAAGATGAGGAACAACTAACTATGAACGTTTCAGATTATAAGAACAACAAAGAGTACGTGAAGTACATGGACCAAGGAATCATCGCAGGCATGTTCAAGATGCAAGACAGCCTGATCGACGCGTACGTGAAGATCGAAGGTGAGAACGATCCTCAGAATCCATACAACATTCACCGCAACTTGGACATCAACAACACTCGCGATCAGCTCATCATCAAGATCCTGTCTCAGCGCGTCATGGAAGAGCTCGGCGAGATGAAGATGGCTGAGTCTGAGGGCAACTGGGAACATGTCAAGGAAGAGTTCGAAGACGCTCTGATCTTCGCTACAGAGATGATGATTCTGCTCGGAGTCCATCCGGATCAGTTCAACGAGAAAGAGATATTCGAAGACAACTACACGATGACTTTCGAGAACCGTCTCTGTGTGTACGAGTACCTAACTTCCGCTACCAACTGCTTGAAGAACAAGAGCTGGAAGAAGGATCAGGTGTTAGTCGACGAGAAGGCTTTCTGGTGTCGCATCATGAAGTTCTATGCGCATCTGCTGATGCTCGGTCAGGCTATCATGAAGTCTAAGATCGACGTGTTCGTCTACTTCTACGGAAAGTGGGCTACCAACAAGTTCCGTCAGGTGTCTAACTACTAATCCATAGCAGAGCCGCGAAGAGAAGAGATCAAAAGTCTCTTCTCTTTTTTGTACAAAAATTATGTACTAACAAAGAATGTAAAGAAAGTTTTACATAGATTTCTGCAAAAATCTACTATATTTGTATATGAGATTTGTCCTACTAATTGACAATTCCTGATTCACAGAATCACTACTTTTTAGGTTCATCGCTGAACGTTCATCCATAGTTGGATTCTCCACAGGCATAGAAGGAACTAAAGTTCCTTCGGTTTCGGTATCTCTTACCGTACCATTATCTAAAATCCTCAAACCATCATTCTTTAATTATTACGAAGTGATAAAAAGAAAAAAAATTAGTATATTTTAATAATATATAAATAACAACAAAGAGATAAGACAATGCATTTGACTGCTGCGACATATCAATTATCAAAGGCCAACCAGAAGTTGGGTTCTATTGAATGCAGCAGACACATCGAAGGCGCAAGCTGCAATACAGAATTTGCAATTGACCCCGATCGATGTGAATGACTTCCTTAACTCTTTTAGATGCTTTGAAGATGAGGAAGTCACAAAGACTTCCTCTTTTCTTTTGAGCATCGAATGACCATTCCGTGAGAATGATCAGAAGATTGAAATTTCGGCAATACACGCCTCTGTATATCAATGGCTAGATGACTTGACTGTATAAATAGAATATGGAAGAATTTCATTGTAAATTTTGTGGTAAGTCTTGTAAAAATACAATCTCATTGAGAGGTCATGAGAGGCAATGTCCCTCAAATCCAGATAGGGTTTATATTAGTTACACTAAAGGCTTAAAGGGTTGGCAAGCTGGTAAAACTAAAGAAACTGATATAAGACTAAAAGAAAAAGGCGAAAGGCTAAGTGAAAAATTTAGATCTGGAGAATTGGTTCCTTATTGGAAAGGTAAACATCTTTCTGAAGAGACCAAGTTAAAAATCTCAAAATCTATGATTAAGGCCCAAAAAGAAGGACGAGCTTATAATATAGGTCAGTGCAGATGGAATAATGAACATAGTATTCCTGAAAAATGGTTAATAAAAGTTTTAAAAAATGACTTTAATCAAATAGAAAATATAGATTATAAAACTGAAATGTCTTTTTATAGATATGCTCTTGATTTTGCATGGCCAGAAAAGAAGCTATGTATTGAAATAGATGGTAAACAACATTTGTATGATGAAAAACAAATAGCGCGTGATAAAGAAAAAGATAGACTTTTAAAAGACGACGGATGGAAAGAGCTACGTTTAAAATGGGGTTATATAGTTAAAAATACACAAGAAGCATTAAAAATTATTACTAATTTCCTAAATGAATGTGGTGATATCACAATACCAATATATAAGTCACAATCAGAAATCTGTGAAGAAAAACGAAAAGAAAATGAGTTAAACGGCGTTTTAAAAGATAAGTCTGGTAAATTTAATAAAAAGAAATTATCAGAAGACAAATGGTTAAAACGTAAAGAAATAATTTTGAATTCTGCCGTTGATTTAACAAAGTTTGGTTGGAAATCTAAAATTGAAAGAAAAACAGAATTAACTAGAAAGGAAATTGTTAGAACCATTGAACATTTCCCAGACTTACAGGAACAGACATATAAAAGAGTTTACGAATGTCAACTCTTTTAATATATTAATGATTAAGGAGAGCTTAGTAAGGGAGCTGAAATTCTGTTCAAGTACGATTAATCCATGGTTGGTAGCCGTTCGACTCGGCATTGACGTTGGTTGTCTGGCGGTTCGATCCCCAGTATTCCCACTAAAAATCAAGGGATCCTGGTTCGAGTCCAGGCAGGGGCACTAAAATTATGACAGCGTAGAATAACTGGTTCAGTTCAGGGGACCTTCAATCCTCAGATTCGGGTTCGAGTCCCGACGTTGTTACTAACAATTGGGGCTGCATGTTTCCAAGGAGGCGATGGATCTTAGCAAGATCTGTGTGGTGGGTTCGATTCCCACCGGTTCCACTATCCTCGTCTAGCTCAAGCTGGTAGAGCGTCTGTCTGATATGCAGGAGGTTTCTGGATCATGCCCAGAGGCGAGGACTAAAACTTCATGGGTGTAGTAAAACTGGTTATTACCGCATACTTTTAATATGCAGTTCACGGTTCGAGTCCGTGCACCCGTATTTAATCGGGTCAGTAGCCCAACTGGCAGAGGCAGCAGTTTCAAAAGCTGAAAAGTTGAAGTTCGAATCTTCATTGACCCAGAAAAATCTCAAAATTGTCAAAAAATGACTTTACAAAAGCGCTGAATTTTACTATATTATATATGTAAACCTCTAACAAAGGACCTGATATGAAATTCAGAATCGTCTTTATCGGAAATACCGGCAAAGGAAAAGAACTCGAAACCGCCGCTCGCGAGATCAACTCGACGGCTAACCGCTCTTGGCTCGGACTCTGCTGCCCCGATGACATCATCGAAGCAGAAGTCAAGACCATCGACGAGGGCAAGGCTCTGATGAGGTATCTCTACAAGAAAGTGGGATGCTTCCCCAAGCGATACGCTTGGACGGACACGAGCTGGTGGGACGACTCTGTCAAGCACTACCTCGGACACGAAGTCAGGGCTGACCGCTACGAGTACACTAACAAGCCGTCAGACTTCACCTATCCGGTGTCTGAAGAACACTTTGAAGATTTCTTGGAGGCTGCATAATGATCTGGAAGAGAAGCAAATATGACTTCAGCAAGACGCTCGCTGTGTTCGCAAATAGCGACGATGGAAGTCCTTACGGAGTCGCTACCGTCTATCTGCAGGGGCAGAGCGAGAATCTCCCCGAGGACTGCGCATACGTCGACACGAACAACTGGCCAGACGTGATCGAAGTTCTGGAAAAAGCTGGACTCGCTGAAGAGCTGGAAGATGAAGCTGGAGTCTCTGGCTTCTGCGTCTATCCCGCGATGAAGTTCCATCTTGACCGAATTCCGGAAGCCAAATAAATAAGTAGATTTGATCTGCTAGGCTCCGATAGCTCAGCTGGATAGAGCAACTGCCTTCTAAGCAGTAGGTCGCAGGTTCGAATCCTGCTCGGAGTACTAAAGTTTCGTCATTCAGCTCGAATGAGGACTCAAAATTCTAAATCTTAGTTTGTTTGGTGACACATTAAAACAAGATCGAGTCCAGTTCGTCCAGAATCATGGTCTTATCGCCTCTCCCATGAATAAAGAGAGGCAATTTTTTGATAACTTACAGAGAGGTGCCGCTATGAAGAAAGAAAAGAGAGAACACGTTGAAGAGACTATGGAAGAGAAGAACGCTAGGTGGGCTAAGCAGTCAAAGAAGGCTATGAGCTTCGCCAAGCAGTGCGGAATCGATCTGAGGAAGTTAGACGCTCAGCGCAAGAAGGACTACGAAGAGAAGAACAAGTATCGTCGACAATCTCAGTTCTTCTAAGATATGGCCGAGTGGCGGAACTGGTAGACGCAGTGAACTTAAAATTCCCGGAGGGTAACCTCGTGAGAGTTCGAGTCTCTCCTCGGCTACTAACCTTGATGGGCAGTCGCCAAGTCTGGTTCAAGGCGCGGGCCTTTGAAGCCTGTAGTGAGGGAGCTCCTCTGACGCTGGTTCGAATCCAGCCTGCCCAACGAACACTTGTATAAATAACTCAAACAAAGGAATTTACGAAATGTTCAACAACGATAAGTGCGACCAGCTTCGATCCGAACTCAAGGTTCTCTTGTCTCAGTGGGCAAAGAGAAACAATCTTCGGATCGACGGAATGAACTTCAGATACAACCCGTATGACGCTGATCTGAAGATCCGTCTCGTCGAACTCTCCGAGACTGGAGAACGACAAGTTCCGGAGTACATCATGAACCAGTTGAAGGATATGCTAAAGGGAACGTTCCTTGAAGGTCAGAGTCCACTTGGTCATTGGTTTAGAACATCGGACGGAAGCAGGGCACAGCTGTTGGGCTTCATACCGAATCGCAAGTTCAACTACGACATCAAGTGGTACAACAAGCGCGGCGTTCTAAAAGATGGTTTCTGCGATCTCCGTTATCTAAAAGGTCTAAAGGAGCCCATCGAATAACCTTTCACGAAAAAAAATCAAAAATTTTTGAAGTGGAGGGTTTAGAAGTCCTCCACTTTTTCTTATATTTTAATCATCGTCAATCGATGAGGAACCTTCCGAGAGAAGGTCCAGCAAATTGAAATTTCGGCAATACTTTTAAGATCAGCATGGATGCTAGGCTAGCTGCGTTACGAGAAGCTATCGCAGACGCTCCCTAGCGAGACTCCTGTTTCGGAGCCTACCGTGGAGGATTCCACTCAGTGCTGACTCATGCTTCTCTTTATTCTGCGGTACTCTAATGGTAAGAGGCTTGACTGTTAATCAAGTGTATGGGCTAACTACCCTATGGACGTTCGAGTCGTCCCTGCAGAGCTAAAACGGGTGAGAGTCTCAGTAACGCAAGAATGAACTGAGGGAGACCTTAAGCGCTCATGTATCTGATTTGCATATCGGAGAAGTGAGTAATGGGCTTAAGGGCATCAGATCGTCGCTGATATGTCTTGCGAGAAAATGAACTCACCAAGTCAAGAAATCCAATGCAATGGAGAGTACTGGCGAGCTCTCTAACGAGAGAGATCACTGCACTGAGGTCGCCGCAGTCTAATTAAACCTCACCGCTTTTATAGAGCTCTAAGTTGAAAAGGCTGCGATGTATCGCACAGATGAAGTAAGTGCAACAACACTGGAGCTTTCCAAAACACGGGTCTCTCCTAAGTCCTGATCTGGGAGAGAGAAAAAGCTGGAAACCGCCCGCTATCAGGTCGTCGATAGGTTCAACATGACGGAGGGTAGGGAATAGAAGGCAACGCAGAAGTTACACGTTTCTTCTGCATCTTTTGGGGCCGTGGCGCAATTGGAAGCGCATCAGATTTGCATTCTGAGGGTTTTGAGGGTTCGACTCCCTCCGGTTCCACTACAGAGATCCTAACAGCAATTCAAAAGCACATTCCTGTTAAGAATACCAAGCTAAACGGATCTCGTCTTTTCAGTCTGTTCGGGAGTCAGGTCACCCGACTTGCTTTGGGAGCAAGCGTTCCGCAAGGACATCGCTGGTTCGAATCCAGCCAGACTGACTAACGATCAACATTGTGCAAGGCATAGCTTAGATGTCCCTAAAAAGAGCACGGTTCGACGACTTGGTCGATTTATGCATTAGCGCCGTAGATGTGAGTAATCTAGGACAAACCTCACTGCCAAGTACTGCACGATTTGATCCAGGATCCGAGAGTAAATGAAGAGGACGCTCGGAAACATATCTCTCGGGTCCGGTACTATTCGCTGGTTTAGCTCAGCTGTTGGTAGAGCGCCTGTTTCGTACTCAGGAGATCGGGCGTTCGAATCGCTCAACCAGCGCTATGTTTAGAGATGGTTACAGCAATTCTACAATTGTCCTTATAAGACCGGTGTTACGGGTTCGAGTCCCGTATGGTCAGTCTCCGGATTGATCGGTAGCTCAACTGGTAGAGCACGTACACAAAGCCATCTCGTCTTTGGTGCCGTGGTGAAGTGGCCTAACACATCGGTCTGTCTAACCGACATACGCGAGTTCGAATCTCGCCGGCATCGCTAAGAACTGAATAGAGACTCTGGCAATAGTGGAGTCGCTATCCTTGAAAAGGCCGCTGTATGGAGCGCTACTTCGCCACTAATGGATCCATGGAAGGACACTTTTCGGCTGATCAGCAGAAGTGCCACAGACCAGTGGTTTCGAAGGCTGTGAAGGAGACAGAGGAGAGCACAGGCATAAGCAATCTGTCCTGGCCGCTGGAAATCTCTGCTCAGTTCCTATGGGTAGACGCCAACGATGGTGAGTTGGGACGGCCTGTAAAGCCGTTGCCTTCGGGCTTAGTTGGTTCGAATCCAACTCTACCCACTTAATCATTTTCCGGAATAGCTCAATCAGGTAGTAGCAATCGCTCTGTAAGCGAGGGGTTGGGAGTTCGATTCTCTCTTCCGGAGCTAAAACAATTCATTGTATCGTAAAATTGGGTTCGAATCCCGGCGGCAGGTATGGCTTTAGAGTAAAGTTCCAACATGCCTGCAGCCAAGTAGAAACGAAGGGTTTCCAATGAATTAAATGATTTTATCGCGGGTGAGTGAAACGGATATATCACGCAAGCCTCATAAGCTTCGCAATACTGGGTCCGACTCCCAGACCCGCTACCCTTAAGAGACTGTGAAGATACAGTCACAGAAATTTAGAGATACCCACAGCAAATCATTGTAAGTGGTTCGAATCCATAAGCTGAAAAGCTGCATGTCTGGCGCAAGTCAGATGGGCTATACAAGAAAGAGTATCTCGTTCTACTATACGCAGTCGAAGGTAGCCCTTCGGAGTTTCATCCAATTCTCTAAAAACTGGATATTTTATAAATTTAGGTATTTACAATTCTGAATCACTTTTCTATATTAGATATTGTTCACTTAAAACCGGTATCTATTATGATTAGTTCAAAGGATTTTAGCTATAAACAAAAGTTTTCGCTTAACTGCAACGTATGCGACGGACGATACGACAGAGAACGAGGCATAGACATATATCTCGGAAGCGTATGCAAGAACAGATGCAAGTTTTGTATAGCGAAGACTTCGGATTCTCTGAATGGAACATTGATGAAATGGAACCAAGAGGCACAATTGGACAAGATACTTGATACGTTCTATTTCTTGATATCTAAGATGAGCTACAAGCCTCATCTGACTATACTCGGCGGTGAGCCTATGCTATATCCTATAGAGCTGGTCGATCTGCTGAGAATCGTCAGAGGAAAGGTGTCTATTATAAAGCTTCAGACATCTATCCCTAGCACGGTCAAGGAAGACTGGAACAAGCTTAAGGAAGTGTTCGAGAACATAGACGAGCTAGAGGTCAGTATACATCACCCATTACAAGAGAACAACGATAAGATTCTCAATAGCTCCTTCGAAGAAGAAAGGTTTGACAGGTTTGAAGTGATACAGAAGATAAAGGCAGACTTTCCGAAGTTGAGAGTTTTAGTGAACTGTGTTTTAGACAGAGAGTATTGGCACGGATCTGAGATTCCCGATATGATAGCCAAATCTGAGCTTAGCGGTGTCGACTGTCTCAAGCTTACAGAAGTGAAAGAGAATCCAGAACGTCTGGTTAGCATCGAAGAGTTGACTGGGATCAAGCTCAAGAGCGGCTACTCTCATGGATGTGAGATTCCGGTTCAGTACAGAGACTCTAAGATGGAGATATTCTTCAGGATCAACTGCTTCAAGAACAATCTGTCAATAGAGCCTACACTATTGGACATGTTCAAGGCCTTCTATCACTTTATAAAAAGAAAAGTTTGCAGAATCCGTGAATACGGATATGCTATCGGAATTCTACCGGATGGCAGAATACTAAACAAAACAAAAACATAAAACATAAAGGAGTTAAACTTATGAAGACAATCAAGACCACTATCCTTAAGCTCTTAGGCGTAAATTATATGGGAGGCTGCTGCCCTGAACGTTAAGCCGTTACTTAATAAATATGCAGGCACAACACCCTGCATATTTTTCTTTTCCGGTGTAGCTCAGTTTGGAAGAGCAGCTCCTTCATACGGAGACGGTTCGTAAGTTCAAGTCTTACCACCGGGACTATATACTCGTTTAACTCAGCTGGTTTAGAGTTACTGTTTTACACACAGTGAGGCGGCGGTTCGAATCCGTCAACGAGTACTATGCACCTATAGCTCAGAACGGTAGAGCGTTGGCCTGAAGAGCCAAGCGTCGGAGTCTCGAACCCTCCTAGGTGCACTACATATCCCCTGGTAGCCGAATTGGCATAGGCGTCTGGTTTAGGCCCAGATTTTTGGAGGTTCGACTCCTCTCTAGGGGACTATAAGATAACATACAGCAATTCTACCCCAAAGCGGCCATGTTGGTGAAAGTCCAGCCGTCGATGTATGTCGGCGTCATCTAATCTAGGATTCCGCTCAAAATGTTATCTTGTCTAACAGTCTCATAAGCTAATGGATTTAGACTATCAGATTGCGAAGGGACAGATGGCTGCTACCATTTGAGAGAAGTAATTCCTCTCTCTTACCTTCGTTTTAGAGTCGGATAGCTCAATTGGAAAAGCACATCGCCACGAACGATGTAGATGAGAGTTCGACTCTCTCTCCGACTACTATAAATAAAATGGTTATAGCAGTAACCGTTAAATAAAGGTAAAACTATGAATTATCGTAAGATTTATTTTGATCTGATTGCGAAAGCAAAATCCGAGATCGATACGAGAAGAAAATCACTCGGTTATTTTGAAGGACACCATATATTACCAAAATCTCTAGGTGGTACTGATAAATCTGAAAATTTAGTTAATCTTACCGCTAGAGAACATTTTATAGCGCATGCACTTTTAATACGGTTTCTAAAAGGAGATGCGCTTAATAAAATGAAGTGGGCATTTCATCAAATTTGTACATGGTCTCCTAATGCAGAAACTCATGGAGATAGATATATAAATAGCCGTATTTACGAAAAGTTCAAATCTGATTTTCAAAAGGGAAAGAACAATTCGCAATATGGAACAAAATGGTGGTATAATCAGTTTACTGGAGAAATAGTTAAATCAGAACAAAGACCATCGGAAGAATTCATAAATGGAAGGAAAGATAGATCTATCTGTAAAGCGTATCGTAAAAGACAAATTAAATTGAATAGAATAAGAAGTAATTCAAAGATTACAAAAACAGTACTAAATGATCGAGTAAATAGAATCTTGAATTCAAATGTAGATCTTACTAAATTCGGCTGGGTAAATAAGATTTCGAAGATTACAAACCTAACTAGAAGAGAAATAAACTATACTGTGAATAATAGCCCAGAATTGAAAAAAGTCGTATATTATAGGAGCCATTGATCCAAGTTCGAATCTGATTATCCCAGTTCGAGTCTGGGTGAGACTATATGCTTCCCGATCAAGTTAGTGCCGAAAGACAAAGCAATTAGGAAATCGGAAAAAACCTATCCCGGATCTCGCGAAAGATATAAGCGAGAAGCAAGATAGTTAGTTTGGCAGTAGATGCTGGGTGGAAAAACTGTCCGTCATGATCCTCTGAACGCGCTACTAGGCCGGTAGCGAAGGACTAAATCAATCCACAGGATTTTAAGCTGACGTGCCGAAGTGGGAACGGAGGAGTCTGCAAAACTTTCTAGGAGTGGGTTCGATTCCTACCGTCAGCTCTAATAAAAGATGTCAACAGCAACTCATTTCCAGGGTAGCTCTACTGGCAGAGCACCGTCCTTGAGGCGGAAGAAGTTGGTTCGATTCCAACCCCGGGAGCACAGATGACATCTTGAACAATATGAAGAGAGCTACTTCTAAAAACTAAACGAGCATCTACTCTGGGCTGGACTCATAACCCAGGCTGTCTAAATCCAGGGCGGTACAGAGAGGTTCGACTCCTCGATGCTCGATGAGGAGATATACGCTAATAGGTAAGCGAGCTATTTGCTATGTAGCCGTCCGAAAGGGCATGGAGGTTCGAGTCCTTCTATCTCCGCTTCTATGGAGGCGTGACCGAGTGGTTTAAGGTGCCGGATTTGAACTCCGGTGATTCGGTAATCATCCCGGACCGTGGGTTCGAATCCTACCGCCTCTTCTAAAAGGTTCTTACAGCAAATCTACTCAATTGCTTCCATCAATGCAACAAAAAGAACCTTGTTCTATGCGTCCTTGATGTAGTGGTAGCACTTCTCATTGCCTGTGAGAAAGCGCCAGTTCGAATCTGGCAGGACGCTTAATTTTCTAAATTGAAAATACAGAGATAGACACAGCAATCTTTGGATAACGTAATGATCTGCAAAATCAAAGCTAGACGGTCCAAATCCGTCGATCTATCTCGTCCTAAGCTTCATTAGTTTAGCGGTAAAATGGCTGCCTTCCAAGCAGCGGTCGTCGGTCCGAC
>JAEEGH010006161.1_pt1 | contig 29527 bp, 31 predicted proteins | sample 9134181 | NCBI WGS metagenome assembly JAEEGH01 (sample SAMN16246544, study PRJNA631951) | gut metagenome | biome: gut microbiome; feature: rumen; material: DP-attached | host: Bos | place: Iran: Karaj | collected 2018-10 | reverse complement strand
CATCAAGAGAACAAGTGATTATTCCATGACATGGAGGAACCTATGGAACAGGAATTGATAATTGAAGTAAAAAACATGACCAAGAACTTTGGGATCACTAAAGCGCTCAGGGGAGTCGATGTAAAGTTCTACCGTGGTCAGATCCGTGGTCTTATCGGAGAGAACGGTAGCGGTAAATCAACCATAACATCAATCCTTGCAGGTATGCAGAAGGCTACCAGCGGCGAAGCGTTTTATAAAGGTCAGCCCTGGGATCCGAATAGCATGGTAGAAGCTCAGAAGGCCGGAATCAGCATGGTACTTCAGGAAGCAAATACAATTCCTAACTGTACGGTTGCAGAAAACATCTTTGCCGGACGCTTCGATGAGTTCTCCAGGTTTGGAATAGTAAATATGAAGAAGCTCAATGCTGCAGCCCAGAAGATGCTTGATGATTTCGATATCAAACACATCAAGGCTGCTGACAGCATCAACAAATACGGCTTCGAGGACAGAAAGCTTATTGAGATCGTGAGATGTGTTTCTGAGGATACAGAAGTTTTTGTTGTCGATGAGACAACCACAGCACTCTCTCATGAAGGAAGAAAGCTCATATACGACCTGATCCACAAGCTTAAGGACAACGGCAAGTCAGTAATCTTCATCTCCCATGATATGGAAGAGATCCTGGAACAGTGTACAGATCTTACAGTCCTTAGAGACGGCGAGATAATCGGTCATCTTAACAGAGAAGAGATGGACATGCCCAATGCGGAACAGGTTATCAGATACATGATGGTTGGTCGTGAGATCGGAGATGCTTATTACAGAGAAGACTACGACATTTCACATGGCGATAAGGTTGCGCTGGAACTTAAAAACGTAACACTTGGAGAGATAAAGGACTTTTCACTTCAGGTTCACGAGGGCGAGATCATAGGATTTGGCGGACTAAGCGGCTGTGGAATGCATGAGATCGGAAGACTTGCATTCGGACTTGAAAAGCCCGAATCCGGAGAGGTCTTAAGAGAAGGTAAGAAGATACACAACTGTAACGACGCCATCTCAGCAGGAATCGGATATATATCCAAGAACAGAGATACAGAGGCACTTATCCTCGAGGGTTCAATTCAGGACAATATCACCCTTCCTTCAGAGAAAGACCTGGCAAAGAAGCTGTTCATCAAACCTTCCGATGAAAAGACATTATCAGATAAAGAGATTGATTCCTTCAGGATCAAATGTAATGACGGTAATCAGTGGGTCAACACTTTGAGTGGTGGTAATAAACAGAAGGTTTCATTTGCAAAGTGGACTGCCAAGGGTTCTGATGTGATCATCATGGACTGCCCTACACGAGGCGTAGATATCGGTGTTAAGCAGTTTATGTACGCTCTGATCGCAGAGATGAAGAAACAGGGCAAAGCAATAATCCTCATCAGTGAGGAAATGGCAGAGCTCATCGGTATGGCAGACAAGATCGTGGTAATGAAGGATTTTGCCATCAGCAAAGAGTTTACCAGAAGTAAAGATCTGTCAGAGACAGATATTATCGAATACATGATCTGATCTAGGAGGAAAGAGATGTTTTCAAAGGCGTTTTTTAAAAAGCATGTATATGATATCGCGGCGTATGCCGGTCTGGCAGCGACTTTTATCCTGTTTCTCATATTCAGTGGAGAGAACCTCTCCTACAACGTAGGAACAGTACTGCAGGCAGCATCAGCGTATGCGATCCTCTCCCTGGGAGCGGTGTTTGTTTATTCCATGGGATTTATGGATGTATCAATAGGACAGCAGATCGGTGTTTACTCGATCCTGATGATACTCATCTCGAATAAAATGGGCGGAAGCATCGCAGGAGTGGTACTTGGTTTTATTGTTATCCTGGCCATCGCCCTGGTGTGCGGAGCCTTCAACGGAGCAGTTGCCGTGTGGCTCAAGCTCCCATCAATCGTAACTTCGCTGTTCCTTATGTTCTTCTTTACAGGAGCGCAGCTCCTTCTTATGGAGAGCACCGGAAATAACACAATTTCCATTGAGGCAAGCATTAAGCCCTCAAGCAGAACAGCTTATAACTGGATCATTTTGGCAGCAATTGTGATAGTTGCACTGGTTGTTACATTTCTTTTCAACTACACAAAGCTGGGTAAATATACAAAGGCAATCGGAGCTAATGAAGTGGTTGCAGCACAGAGCGGAATAAACACCACCAGATGGAAGGTAATAGCTTATATGACCTTTGGTGTGTGCGTAGCCATTGCATCCTTCATCATGCTGATGAGAACCGGAACAGCCGGAAAGGGAACAGGCGGCGGATATGCAATGGACGTAATGATCTGCCTGATCCTGGGCGGAATGCCTCTTTCAGGAGGAATGGTCTCAAAGGTAAGAAGTGCTCTGATCGGTACATTTACTTATGTGTTGCTGACAAATGATCTGACGACAATGGGTGTAGAGCTCAATTACATCAATTTCGTCAAGGCAATCATTTTCATAATCATTATTCTTATAACATGTCGCAAGAATAATGGGGTGTTACCAAGATGATTTTTACTGCTTTTGCAGGAAAAATACTTAATTTAAGGAGGAATTTATGAAGAACGCAGTAAAGAAGTTTTTAGCAATGATGCTTGCAGGCGTAATGTCATTCTCAGTTATGGCTTGCGGATCAAGCGGAAGTGGAGCAGCAAGCACAGAAGGTGCTGCATCAAGTGAAAAGGCAGGCAAGAACTGCACAATAGGTGTTGCTTTCTATCAGGACAGTGGTCTTGCAACAACAGCAGCAAAGGCATATTTGGACAACATGGCAGATACATTAAACTGCAAATTTAAGTACACAGTTTTATCTCAGACTGATGAAGGTGTAAACCTTACAAAGATCCAGGAACTTATCGCTTCAGGTGTTGACGGAATCATCTGCACAATGGATTCCGGAACAGCAGCTATCGTACAGGAGTGCGAGGCAGCGGGCGTATACATCGGCGGATACCTTTGCGACTACGATATTTCTTACACACAGGCTTATGATGCTGTATTTAAGAACGATCATTTCGTAGGAACAGCTATTGATGGTTATGCTCCTGATAACGTAGTGGTAGGACAGCAGATGTTTGACAGCCTTCTTGAGTACAACGAGAGAAATGCAGATGCTCCTATAACACACGTTTCACTGGCTATCTTCCCTGTATGGGCTTTCCCTGCACAGACACTTGCAGCTCAGCAGTTCATCGCAGCAGTTGATGAGTACAACAAGACAGCTGATGTCCAGATTACATGCGATCCTTTGAACGAGGAGACAGACGTTTTAGCATTCTCACCTATGGACAGCACATACTTTGCTAAGCACGAAGGCATCCAGGCAATCATGAGCTTCGCAGCAGGTACAGGTTTTGTATATCCTGTAATGGTTCAGACAGGAAATGATAAGAACATCAAGCTCTTCACAACAGGCTTTGACGGCGGCGAAGAGAAGAACTTCGGATCAGCAGGAACAGGAACATATCAGCAGAACTGTGTAACAGCTATTGAGAGCATTACATATCCACTTGTACTTCTTTTAAACAAGATCAACGGCGTAGAGTTTAAAGATCAGCCTGAAGATGCAGAGAGAGTAAGCTGCGATCAGTTCATCATGAACAGTGATGAGGATATGGCTGCATTTGAGAAGAACATCTACTTCACAGCAAATGCTTCAGATGCACTCTTTACTCCTGAAGAAGTTCTCAATATGACTGCATACGCTAATCCTGATGCTACATATGAGCAGCTTAAAAAGGCATGTTCAACAATCACAGTAGATTCACTTAAGTAATACAAAGAAAAATTTATGAAATGGTAATGATGTGGGGGATATTTTTATCCCCCAGGCATCATCCTGGTAATGAGGAAACGATATGAATACAAATAAAGGCTTAGAGATATTCAAAAAAATAGGGTTATCTGTCATTTTTCCATTATTGATGTTTGTGGTGATGCTGATCATTACCGGTACTAATGAAAAATGTTATGTCAATGGAAAGCTGATCTTCCTCTCGGGAGATATGCTGCAGCAGGTATTTCTAAATGCATCCATGACAATCTGTGTAGCTCTGGCAATATGGATCCAGCTCAAAAACGGACGATTTGATTTCTCCGGCGGAGCAACCATGATACTTACAGCCATTGTTGCCGGACATATTGGTTATGACACCAAGAATCCATGGCTGGCACTGGTCATAGCAGTAGTGTTGGCAGTTGTTTTAAGCATGTTTACAGCAACAGTGTACATCTTAGGTCGTATTCCGATCATCATTTGTACAATCGGTATGACTCTTTTATATGAGTCACTTACATACCTTGTTTTTGGAGGACAGGGCATCAGAGTATTTTACTCATCAGTAGAAACATCAGTATTCGGCAGACTTCCCGGCATCTTCCTTCCTGCAGGACTTGCTGTTTTAGCTTTTGTAGTATTTACCTACTTTACCGCAGCCGGAAGAAAGGGAAAGATCTTATCAAACAACCAGAGAGCCGGTGTAAACATCGGTATCAATGAGAAAAAGAATGTATTCACAACATACATTTTTTCAGGAATGATCCTTGGATTTGCAGCAATCATCTATGTATCACAGAATGAAGTTGGTCCTCAGTCAGGACTTGCCACATCAGGAATCATGTTCTCTTACATCGTACCTGTATTTATGGGAACCTTCATAGGACTTGCAAGCTGTGATGTTATAGGTATCGCAATCGCTGCGATCGGTATGGAAATCATGAACTACGGACTCAACTGTCTGAATCTTGGAGCTGGCGGATGGCAACAGATCATCCTTGGAATCTTCGTACTTGGATTCTATTCATTCTCCGCTCAGACAGATAAGATACAGGCACTATTTGCCAGAATGAAAGCCGGAAAGGCAAAAGCATAAAGAGGTTTTTTCAATGGATTTAAAAGCTAAACCATTTTATTTATCAGATGAAGACATTAAGTGGGTTGAAGAGACAAAGGCTTCTCTTACATTAGATGAGAAGCTTGGACAGCTCTTTTTCCCGATAGGATATTCACCGAACGAGCAGTATCTGCAGTATGAGATTCTTTCCAAGAATCCCGGCGGACTTATGTTCAGGACCGGAAAAACTGAAGAATTGTTCAATGCTTATTCATACCTTCAGACCAACAGCAAAGTTCCCATGCTTCTTGCAGCAAATCTTGAGGCAGGTGGCGACGGGATTGTGCTTGAGGGAACTGCTTTTGGAAAGCAGATGCAAGTGGCTGCAACAGATGATCCGGAGCAGGCTTACAGGCTTGCGAAGGTCAGCTGCACTGAAGGACAGGCTGTAGGTTGTAATTACGCGTTTGCCCCTGTTGTTGACATTGATTTTAACTATCATAGTCCAATAACCAATGTAAGAACCTACGGCTCTGATCCTGAAAAGGTCAAGAAATTCGGCCTTGAATATATGAGAGGTGCAAAAGAGTGCGGCTCTGCAGTTGCAATCAAGCACTTCCCGGGAGATGGTGTAGATGAAGTTGACCAGCATATTTTAACAAGTGTAAACAGCCTTAGTTGTGAGGAGTGGGATAAGACCTACGGCGATGTATACAAAACACTTATCGACGAAGGTGCACTTTCAGTAATGGTGGGACATATAGCGCTTCCTTCTTACCAGAAGAAGTTTAATCCCAACCTACCCAAGAAGCTGATGCCTGCATCTCTCTCTCCTGAGCTTTTACAGAATCTTCTTAGAGATCAGCTTGGATTCAACGGAATGATCATCACGGATGCAACCCCTATGGTTGGCTTCCTGTGCGCAATGGACAGAGAAAAGTCAGTACCATACTGCATTGAGGCTGGTTGTGACATGATCCTGTTCAACAAGGATTATGACGAAGATATTCAGTTCATGAAGAAAGGCTATGAGGAGGGTATTCTCTCCGAGAAGCGCCTTGATGAAGCTATTACACGTATTCTTGCCATGAAGGCAGCTCTGAGACTCCATGAGAAAAGAGCTAACGGAACGCTTGTACCTGATAAGAAGAACCTTCCTGTTATCGGAAGCGATGAGCACGTAGCCTGGGCAAAAGAGTGCGCTGACAAGTCGGTGACACTTGTAAAGGATACACAAGCTCTTTTACCTATATCACCAAAAAAGCATAAGAGAGTCCTGTATGAGATCATGGGCGGATGTGCTTCCGAAAAGAGAGTAGAAGAGACCTTTGTTAAGCTTATGGAGGCTGAAGGTTTTGAAATGATTCCTTACGTAAAGGAAGAGTTTGATTTCAATAAGCCTATCAAGTTTGAGTCTGTTACCGAGTTCAGGAACAAATACGATCTTGTTATCTATCTCGGAAATGTGGAGAATGCATCAAACAAAACCACAGCAAGACTTAACTGGCATACAATTTTCGGAGCAGGCAACAATATTCCGTGGTTTGTGGAAGTTGTTCCAACAATGTTTATTTCACTGCAGATTCCGTATCATCTTCTGGATGTGCCTATGATCAAAACATATATCAACGCTTATTCGAATCATGATTACGTGATCGAGTCAGTAGTAGAAAAGATCCTTGGCAGAAGCGAATTTAAGGGTGTAAGCCCTGTGGATCCGTTCTGCGGCAAAGAGTACCTGGCATATTAAAATTTGGAGGTGGCGAATATGGTAATCGATAAATTATCGGATTTTGAAGGCTTTTTAGAGGTGGTAGAACAGTGCAAAGGAGCTGTTGAACTGGTTACACCTGAGGGCGACAGACTAAATCTTAAGTCCAAGCTTTGCCAGATCATAGCGTTATCCAGCGTATTCCCTCAGATTGCTGAGATCCCCAACGTTGAAGTTTTTGCGCATCAGCCTGAGGACATGGAGAGGATCGCCAAGTTTTTATTTAAGTAATGTACAGCCTGGATATGAGAAAATCATGTCCGGGCTAATTCTCATATTTGGTTAAGGAAAGAAAGTATGAAAATTGTTGATGTTAAAGTTAATGGAATTGAAAATCCCATAGGGTTCTCTTACCCGAAGATAAAGTGCAGCTGGAAGGTCGTTGAAGCAAAGGGCTCTTACCAGGTGCGCTCTAAGATTGTTGTAAGCACAAAAGAGGATTTTTCAGATATCATCTGGAGTAAAGAGGACCACGATCTTAATTGGATTGGAGAGACCATAGATATAAATCCCGAACCCAGAACAAGGTATTATTTCTACGTTGAAGTAACTGACGATGAGAATAATACTGCAAAGAGTGACATCTGTTTCTTTGAGACCGGCAAGATGACCGAGAAGTGGAAGGCTAACTTTATCGGTACAGATGAGGAGCCTTCCTTCCATCCATGTTTTGTAAAAGATTTCTCTCTGGGAAAGATCAGGGACATTGAGAGCGGTCGTATTTATGTGACAGGCCTTGGCCTCTACGAGGCATACTTAAATGGCGTTAAGATCGGTGATGATTATCTTGCGCCTTTCTGTAACGACTATAACAAGGCAGTACAGTACCAGACCTATGATATTACAGAGCTTTTGGCTGAAGAGAACAAGCTCTCTATCATCTGCGGAAACGGCTGGTACAAGGGTCGTCTTGGCTATGACGGAGATGTGGCATACTACGGCAATAAATTCGGCGTGATCGCGGAAATATATGTCAACGGAAAGCTCACTGTCATGACAGATGAGAGCTTTAGTTACTGCGGAAGTGATATTGCGTTGAGCGACATATATGATGGTGAGGAATACAACCATCTGTTATGGAAAGATAAAAAGAACGAATTAAAGCCTGTTAAGATCTGGGACGACAACAGCAAAGTCAGATCAAGACTGGTGGAGAGATATAGTCTGCCTGTTGTGGTAAAAGAGACATTCCCTGTTAAAGAGATTATTGACACACCGGCAGGTGAGAAAGTCCTTGATTTTGGGCAGAACTTTACGGGATATGTTTCATTTAAGTCCAAACTTCCGAGTGGTACTAAGGTTACCCTGGATTTTGGTGAGGTTCTGCAGGAGGGCAATTTCTATAATGCCAACTACAGATCTGCCAAGTCACAGTTTACCTATGTTTCAGATGGAAGAGAAGAGGATGTTCGCCCGCACTTTACTTATTTTGGATTCAGATATGTGAGAGTAACAGGCTGGGAAGGTGAGCTATACGCAGAAGATTTCACCGGAAACGTTGTATATTCCGACATTGAGACCACCGTATCTATAAAAACGTCCGATGCCAAGCTGAACAGGCTTGCAAGCAACTGTATCTGGGGGCAGAAGTCTAATTTCCTGGATATGCCAACTGACTGCCCTCAGAGAGACGAACGTCTCGGATGGACAGGCGATGCACAGGTTTTTGCGCCTACTGCATGCTTTAACATGGACACAAGAGCTTTCTACAGAAAGTTTTTATATGACCTGCATCTTGATCAGATGGACCATGACGGAGTGGTTGCAAACTTTATTCCCAATATCAGCAAGGCTCCCGGTGGAAGCAGCGTATGGGGTGATGTGGCAACATTCCTCCCTATGGCGCTGTACGAGTATTACGGAGATGAGGATGACCTTAGAGCTAACTATCCGCTGATGAAGGACTGGGTTGATCATATCATCCGCGAGGATGAAGAGCACGGTGATACCGGCCTTTGGAATTTTGGATTCCACTTTGGGGACTGGCTGGCACAGGACGGAATCAGTCCTCAGAGCATGAAGGGCGGCACAGATGACTATTTTGTGGCTTCCGTGTACTACTACGAATCACTGATAAAAGCCGGAAGTGCAGCAAGAATCCTGGGGTATGTCGATGACAGTATAAGGTACGCAAAACGTGCCGAGAAGGTGAATACTGCAATATTAAATGAGTATTTCTCACCAAGCGGAAGACTTGCTGTTGATACTCAGACTGCTTATCTTATCTGCCTCAAATACAAGATATTTATCAACAAGGACAGGATAATCGAAGGCCTTAAACTCAGGCTTAAAAAGGACTGCTATAAGATCAAGGGCGGCTTTGTCGGTGCTACTATGATGTGTCAGGTACTGGCAGAAAACGATATGGAGGATATTGCTTATTACATCCTGTTCCAGGAAGGCTTTCCAGGATGGATGCACTGCATCAACCTCGGAGCGACAACGATCTGGGAGAGGTGGAACTCAATCCTCGATGACGGAACCATCAGCGGAACCAATATGAATTCTCTCAATCACTATTCTTATGGTTCTGTAATGGAATATGTATACCGTTTTATTGCAGGAATACAGCCTAATTCCGCAGGATTCAAGAACGCATATATCGCGCCACAGCTAAGCTCCAAGCTTCAGTATGTGGACTTTGAATATAACTCAGTAAGCGGCAGATACACATCTTTCTGGAAGATCAACGATGACGGGACAATCACTGTCAGAGTAGGTGTTCCCTTCGGATGTTCCGCAGTTTACATTTTGCCCGGAACAGGCGGGGAAGAGGTGCAGCTTCAGGCAGGAGTCTTTGAAAAGACCTATAAGCCTAAGAGGGACTACAGGCTTATGTATACCATGGACACAAGGCTTGAGGAGTTTGCCGAGGATGAGAGAGCAGTAGATATCATCAAAAAAGATCTGCCAATTGCATATAAGCTTATGGAAAGCAAGGATGTTGAGAGCCTTGGTCTTACGCTGAATGAGATGCAGACAATGTTCTTTATGGGCTTTAATCCGCCAATGGTAATGGCTGCTGCAGAGAAATTGCTTGCACTGAAAAAGGAGTGGAAATAATGAAACAGGCTTTTAACCCATATTTACCTTTATTTGAATATGTTCCCGATGGAGAACCCAGAGTATTTGACGGAAGAGTATATATCTACGGATCCCATGATTTTGCAGGCGGAGAGAAGTACTGCATGGGAAACTATGTGACCTGGTCAGCCCCGGTCGAGGACCTTACAGACTGGAGATATGAGGGCGAGATCTATAAGAGAACTCAGGATCCTTCAAATGCCGATAACAGGATGGACCTATGGGCGCCTGACGTTGTAAGGGGCGCAGATGGCAGATATTACATGTATTACTGCTATTCTTTTAACCCTGAGTTTGGCGTAGCTGTCAGCGATTCACCTGCAGGACCTTTTTCCTTCTACGGACATGTTAAGTATCCGGAGGATGTGATGGGTGGAAAAGAGCTTAATGAGAATTTTCCGTTTGATCCCGGAGTTTTGACAGATGATGACGGAAGAGTCTTTTTATACTACGGATTCAGCCCTGCCAACCCACTTCCTGCGCCTCCTTTGGAAGCATTCATCGAAATGGGAATGAGCAGGGAAGAAGCAGAAGCTCAGCTTCAGGCTATTGCTAATACCAAGTTCTCGGACGGAGCTTTTGTTGCTGAACTTGATAAGGACATGCTCACTGTCAAGGGTGAGCCACGCTTGTTGGTTCCCGGTGAGAAGATTGCTGTGGGAACAGAATATGAGGGACACGGCTTCTTTGAGGCATCTTCAATGCGCAAGGTGGGAGATAAGTACTATTTCATTTATTCGAGCTCAGTAAGCCATGAGCTGTGTTATGCGACTTCAGATTATCCGGATAAAGAGTTTACTTATGGCGGAGTTATCGTTTCCAACGGAGATATAGGATATAAAGGAAATACCAACCCCAGAGCCATGATGGGCAACAACCACGGAAGCATTATTGAAATAAATAACAAGTGGTATATATTCTATCACAGACAGACACACGGAACTGAGAGCTCAAGACAGGGATGCGCAGAGGAGATTAAGATTGCTCCTAATGGCAGTATTGCTCAGGTTGAGCTCACCAGCTGCGGCCTTAACGGTGGAGCTCTTGTGGGCGAGGGTACGTATTCAGCTGCCATTGCCTGTAACCTTATGTGCGGTGAAAATGACAAAAAGATCATCTATGGGCAGTCTCTTAAGGACTCCCAGCCCTATATTTTCCAGGGTGAAGCTGAGAAAGAAGAGGAGGCTGAGCACTATATAGCAAATGTTTTTGATGGTGTTGTGGCAGGGTTTAAGTATTTTGACTGCAAAGGTGTGAAAAAGATCGCAGTAGAGGCAAAGAGCTATGGAGAAGGAAAACTTGTGATTTTACTGGATTCTGAGAATTCAGCTCCGGTAGGCGAAATCTCTTTTGCGAAAGCTGATGATGGATTTGTATGTTATGAGACCGAGGTAAATATCCCGGATGGAGTCCATGGCTTATTCTTCGGATTTTCAGGCGATGGAAAGATAGACTTTAGGAGTTTTACATTTGAGAGGTGAAAGGAGTCATTATGAAGTATAAGGCTGTAATTTTTGATCTGGACGGAGTTATCTGTTTTACCGATGAATATCATTATCTTGCCTGGAAAGAGCTGGCAGATGAGCTGAATATCTCCTTTGACAGGACTATAAATGAGAGACTCAGGGGCGTCAGCAGAATGGATTCTCTTGAGATTATACTGGAGAAGTACACAGGCCCGGCGCTTTCGGACGAGGAGAAAGAAAGGCTTGCCATTAAGAAGAATGATATCTACAGGAAAAGCCTTGAAAACATGTCAGAAAAAGACCTCTCCAATGAGGTCAGGGAAGTATTAAATACACTTAGATACAAAGGACTTAAGCTTGCTATCGGATCTTCCAGCAAGAACACCAAGTTTATCTTGAAGCAGATAGGACTTGAGAACTTCTTTGACGCCATAAGCGATGGCACAAATATCACCAGATCCAAGCCCGATCCGGAAGTGTTCTTAAAAGCCGCTGAGTTTGTATCAGAAGGGCCGAAGGACTGCCTTGTTATTGAGGATGCTGAAGCCGGCATAGATGCTGCTGTTGCAGGCGGCTTCGAGAGCGCAGGTATCGGAAGCGCAGCAAGCTACTCAAAGGCGACATATCATTTGAACAGTTTTAAGGATATTTTAAAATACGTTTAATTGTACAGTTTTTCTTTAGAATTTTGCATGGAGTGCGGCAATTCATCTGTAATAAAATTATGAAAGTTTATGAAAAATCTATTGAATTATGAAGAATTATGAAAGTTGATGATATGCTGGATGAATGCGTGATAAATTAACGTGCGAATAGTTTGATCAAGCCTTATAATTTTCATAGAATGATTAATGATAGTTATACTGTTTAGAAAAATAGGAGGTGACTCTTGTTTTTCTGAGTATAAGGCGAGGTCATTTATGGGAAATGAAAACGGAACATGGATCATGTATGGCGTTGAGTGGGATGATCCCGAGTGCCTGCATACTGTGCGTGATGCGATAAATTACATAAATGAGATAGGTTTTTTGCCGCTGTTCAAGAATGAAATTCCGGGATTTTCACTGGAAGAAAGAACTGTTCCCGGCTATTGGTGGTGCGGAGATCCGGAAGTGGATCCGTGGGAGTGGCGTGAACTGATCGCAAGGAGCGGCGAGGTCGCTTATGGCAAGTTTTTTGAAAAGAAAGCAGGTTTTATATCAAAAAAATGGCTTCCGTACTTTGCCAATTTTAGACGTGACGGATATGATTTCGATGCTCTATGGGATGATGAGAAGGCTTCAAGAAAGCAGAAAAAGATAATGGATCTTTTTGAGGCTGAAGATGAGATCTATTCAAATGAGATAAAAAGCCGCGCCGGATTTGGAAAAGGCGGGGAGAAGGGCTTTGAAGGGGCAATTACAGATCTTCAGATGAAAACTTATCTAACTGTCAGAGATTTTCGTCAGAGAAAAAACAAAAAAGGCGAGCTTTACGGATGGCCGATAGCGATTTATTCTAAGCCTGAGACAATATTTGGACATGACCATGTGACATCAAGATACAACGAGAATCCCACCGAATCAGGCAGAGCTATTGTACAACATATTATGGAACTATATCCGATTGCAGGAGCTCGTGCTATCAAAAAAATGATAGGCGTTGTTGAAAAAAATAAATGAGGAAATTAAAAATGAAATCTATTTTGATCAAAGATACAACAAAGGAAGAAAGAGAACGTATTGTTGCAGAATCAATAGGTAATATCGATGGAAGTTGCGATGGCTGCAGCGCGGGACTGATAGAGATGTATCAGCCATACATAGATGGCGTTAAAGAAATCCGTGAAATCAATATGGAGTTCAGAGCGCATTACGAATCCGGAGTAGATGGGCCTGTGAAAGCAGATTGCGGATATAAAATTTAATTGCTTCTGCGATTACAATCTTATCAATAAAGATAACGGGCTGGATGTAGGAAGTCTGCAAATAATTCTTACTTACTATACTCTCTGAGCCCATAGTAATAGAACTTCTTGATTTTTTCCTTTAGAGATGCAGGCTTAATAACTTTTGCATCTTTGCCAAAACGTTTGAAGTATTCTTCTAACTGAAGTTCAGGCCAGTCAAAATAGTACAGATCTTCTTCGATTTTTGATACGATGGGCCTGTTCTTGGTGATTACTTTAAACTTTTTAACTCCATATTTGTTTAGGCGAACAACTGCCTGAACTGTTAATGACACTGAATGAGGGCTTCGGATTGCTTTTTCCTGAAGCTCTTTTTGCATGTCACTATCTACAGTAAAGGTGTCGGAAGTTACAAAGACACTTCTAAGTCTTGATATTCTAAACGTTCTCGGGATTCGAGAATTTATATCCTTGCATAGCAGATAGTTACACTGTTCCTCTTTGGAGGGGGCAATAACATACGGCTCAACGTGGTAAGCTATATTGTCACCGGAACTTGTGGTGGTAAAAGAGATAATTCTGTGCTCTCTGAGTGCCTTCGAAATGTCCTCATAGGTATCCTTGAATATGATCGTTTCTCTTTCACTTCTCGGAATTGACAGATATGAATTAAACATGTCCTTAAGATACTGGGAAAGAGATGTATCTTTTAACATGTTATTCTCAATGATCTTGAGGATTTCATAAGAAGAGCCGCTTACAGTGAGAGTTAGGGCAGAGTTCTTGCTGCTCTGAAGGCTGTCGGTCTTGATGTAGGTGCTTACTATCTTGTCTGCCAGAAGAGCGGCATCCTTATCGCTGATTGAGGTTATACTTGTCAGATCATGTTTAATGTTGGCAAGCAGATTTTCGCTGTCATGTCTGTAGCGGTCGAAATAATTGACTATCAGCGTCTTAAGGAATGAGTTGAGGTTAACGGACTCATCCTTCTTGGTGAATTCAAAGAGCTCAGCGTCATTTATAAGTCTTGATCTTGTATCATCTGAAAGATAAATTTTATACTTCTCTGTCATAGTACACCTCTTAATTGGGGTTGCAAATATTGATTAAATAATACAAATTTCGGAATATATTTAATTATATTGGGGTTGTGATAAAGAGTCAATCTGCATCTTTTTATCTCCAAAATGTTGCGCTATGATTTAATCACAACAAAGACACAGACAGCAATTACTACAGGATAGCTAAGTGGTTAAGCACCGGATAAATTATCCGGAGGTCGCGGGTTCGAATCTCGCTCCAACCCTTCGGGGTGTATGTGTCTTGTGAAAACAGATAGATACCTGCAGCAATTAAAATAAGTCCGCGACTGTAAATCGCGCCCTGCTTGTGCAGGGTGAGTGGGCCGGGCACTATATCCCGGTGGCACCTTGTTTTAGAAGAGAGGAAATGACGATGTTAGATTTTTTGAAAAAAGAAGCAAATAAAACATATACAGAGAACGGCGCGGCAACTTACGTATCAACTAAGTCTGACTGCCTGGATCTCTTTGCAACAATAGGTGCGCTTAGGCACGCATCTGATGAAGACATTATATTTAGATTCACAAGAGCCTATGTTGAGGACGCCAATCTTGCAATGAAGATGCTTTTCTTTGCAAGAGACATAAGAGGCGGCCTTGGAGAGAGAAGAGTGTTCAAGGTTATCCTTAAATTTATGGCTGAGTGTGAACCTGAATCAGTGAAAAAGAATATTGAGTATGTTGCAGAGTATGGCAGATATGATGATCTTTTGGCACTGTTTGGTACACCTGTTGAAAAAGAAGTATTGGCATATTTTGATAAAACACTCAGGGTAGATATGGAGCTGCTTGCAGCAGATAAAGAAAATGCGCAGGTGTCTCTTTTGGCAAAATGGCTTCCTTCAGTAAATACAAGCAATAAGGAAACTGTAAGAAACGCAAGGAAGATAGCTAGAGCCATGAAGATGTCAGACGCTGAGTATCGTAAAGCATTGTCAGCTCTTAGAGCACAGATCAAGATTATCGAGAATAATCTTCGAGAGAGAGACTATTCTTTTGACTACGCGAAGCAACCTTCAAAAGCACTGTATAAGTACAGACAGGCTTTTATCAGAAACGATGGGGATAGGTACGAGTCTTTTATCCGTAAAGCGACCGAAGATCCTTCGGTAATGCACACCGGAACGCTTACACCGTATGATGTTATAGCTCCTGTTTTAGGGGAAAAAGAGTTCTCTGAAGCTGAGAGACGCGCCATGGATACAACATGGAATGCGCTTGAGAATTATGCAGGCTCTGACAATTCACTTGTTGTAGTCGATGGCTCGGGATCAATGTACTGGAATACCAATCCGAGTCCTGCAGCGGTGGCGCAGTCACTGGGAATTTACTTTGCAGAAAGAAATACCGGAGCTTTTCATGATCACTTCATAACTTTTTCTGCAAACCCGAGACTCATCGAAATCAAGGGAAAAGATATAGTTGATAAAGTGCGTTATTGCATGAGCTTCAATGAATGTAGCAATACAAATATAGAAAAGACATTCATGCTGATACTACACACCGCTGTAAATAACAGCCTAAAACAGTCCGACATGCCGGAAAAGCTTTACATCATTTCTGATATGGAGTTTGACAGCTGTGCCGGTGGTGCGAAAGCTACTAACTTTGAAAATGCCAAAAGAGCATTTGAAAAATATGGCTACAAGCTTCCTCAGGTAATCTTTTGGAATGTTAACAGCCGCAATATACAGCAGCCCGTCAGGATGAATGATCAAGGCGTGGCACTGGTATCGGGCTGCAGTCCGCAGGTCTTTTCAATGTTAAAAGACGGAAATCTTGAACCATATAAATTCATGATGAGCGTCCTTTCATCATCGCGGTACGAAAGGATTGCTGGCTGAGAGAACCCGGCGATGTATTTTAGAACCTGGTTCGAACGTCTTCCGGCGAGCGAATAGCGAGGGCGGAAGTTCCTTGTTAGAGAAAGTGGCTGGAAGTATGAAGACTTCCAGCCGGATTGGAAGGATACAATGAATACAATAGAGATAAGAGGTAAAGTAAATACAGCTATCTGCTACGCAAAAGTAGTGGAGGATGAGGCGATAGAGCAGATAAGACGAATGTGCGACTATCCCATGACAGAAGGTTCTAAGATCAGGATCATGCCTGACGTTCACGCTGGCAAGGGCTGCACGATCGGAACAACAATGACTATAACTGACAAAGCTGTACCTAACGTAGTCGGCGTGGATATCGGCTGCGGTATGTATACGGTTAATCTTGGCAAGCAAAAGATTGACCTCGAGAAATTTGACATGGTTGCTTTCACCATTCCATCAGGAAAAGAGGTATGGGATGGAAGAGTTGAGAAATTCGATCTTACAGAGCTTCGCTGCTACCGCCAATTAAAAGAGGCAAAGCGTCTTGAGAGATCGTTGGGAACACTTGGTGGCGGAAATCATTTCATTGAGATTGACAGAGCTGCGGATGGAACACAGTTCCTCGTTATACATTCCGGATCAAGAAATCTTGGAAAACAGGTTGCAGATCTATATCAGGCTCTTGCTGTTGACCTTGATAAGGGAATCGGCGAGTATTATGAGGCAAGAGACCTACTTATTAAGACATATAAAGAGCAGGGAAGACGAAAAGAGATTCAGGCTGCACTTAAGGAGCTCTATAACAAGAAGTTCCATGAGGGACCTATGACAATGCCTGAGGATTTGTGCTATTTATCGGGAAGATATCTTGAGGACTACCTTCATGATGTGGAGATATGCCAGAGATTTGCCAAGAGAAACCGTGAGAAGATGGCAGAGATTCTTTTGGAAAAGACAGGCCTTTCAGCCGGGGAGTCTTTTCACACAATTCATAACTACATTGACACTGAGGAGATGATCCTTAGGAAGGGCTCTATCGCGGCTCACGAGGGCGAAAAGGTTCTCATTCCCATTAATATGAGGGACGGATCTGTTCTTGCAATCGGTAAGGGAAATCCCGAGTGGAACTATTCAGCTCCTCACGGTGCAGGAAGACTTATGTCCAGAACTGCGGCGAAGAATAATCTTTCAATGGAGGAGTACAAGGAGTCTATGAAGGGAATCTACACTTCATCTGTTTGCGAGGCGACAATCGATGAGGCTCCGATGGCCTACAAGTCACTGGATGATATTATCGACGTAATCAAGGAGTCGGTGGAGATAATCGATGTGATGAAGCCTATATATAATTTTAAGGCTTCCAACTAAACTGGGTCAAATGAAAAAGTAAATTCCACTTTACCTATGAAAAATGGTCTCTTTTGCGATTTTGAGGAATGATTTCATAAAATTGTGCTTTGAGACCTCTGAAAAAAGTGATAAAATCGGTTCATCGTTTCTGTTTGTTGTATGGCAAACAGACGACTGGAGCAGTTTGAGAAAAATTAAATTCCACTCGTCTCGGGATGATTTTTGATGAAATTTGAGACATAAGTGGTCATCTGTCTGCTTACTATTTTTTATTTATTTATGAGAGCCGGTTTTAACATGACTGAGTCTGGGGAGACTTTTTGCTGTCCTGTTAGAGCCGGTATTCTTTTGCCTAAAAGCAGTTCAGCAAGGTCAAATGGAGTTGCTCCATTTAAGCTGTCTCTGGCTGTTGAATTGATGTGACTTGCCATAAGGTTGATGTCTTCCTGAGTGTACTTGTGCATGCTTCGACCTTTTGGAATGACATAGCGAATGTATTCATGGTTCTTCTCAAGTCTGGCCTTCTGGTTAGATACATAAGGATCGCAATAGAATACATAGGTGCGCTGCTTGCCATCTTCAGTCTTTTCTATATCCCAGGGGTTCTTGAATTCCGACCCGTTGTCGGTAAGAATCACAGGAAAGTATTTCTTGAAAAGGCGCGGCCCAAGTGTGGAGTAGAGCTCGTTGATAGCGTTCACGACACACTCCTGAGTACACCTTGGTAATAGGATAACAAGCATAAAACTGCAACTTCTAAACAGAAGAGTGAGCAGGCACTTTCCACTAGCCTGACCACCTTTAACGGTATCCATCTCGACAACATCGAGATCAGGATGATGCTCCATGAAGAACTCAAAGTCCTTGTATGTACGCTTGTTGCGGTATACCTGTTCTATGTTTTTTACTCTTGGTTCAGAGCGCTTCTTTCGCTTTTTATAGCGAACTCTTCTGGGCAGATCAATGTTCCTTGCCTGGAAGACGCGTTGGTCGAAGTAGTTGTAAAGAGTACGTCTGCATACAGGTATCTCATCGGCATGCACAGCAAATATATGACTTAATGGCTGCCCGTTGAGAACCAGTGGAGAAACAAGATCGTTTAGCTGCTGCAATTCCTCAGGAGTGAGATTTATTCCTTTCCTTGAGTTGACCAGTTTCTTCTCATACTTTTCTTGTGCGGCCGTGGCAGAGTAGTAGGCTTTTTCTAAAGGACAATCTCTGTAATGATCGCAGGAATTGCACACAAATGGAGCCTTGGTTGGTTTATAACAAACATAGGGAATAAAGTACTTACAATACTTAGTTGGATCCATGCGGTAACAGTAACGACAAGCTTTGTTACATTTGCGGTACTTGTTGTCGCCACATACATCCCGTTCCCTACAGGTTTTGTAGTCCCAGCAAAGTCTGCATTTATCCCACCACTGATATGGGGATTCAATACTTCTGGATCTTTTAACTTCTTTTGAAATGGTAGTAGGATCCTTGTGCAGAACCTTTGCAATGGAATAAAAAGTAGAGCCTTGGTTAAGCTCCTGTTCTATATAAATCCTATCTGACAGTAACAGATGGGAGTGGTTACCTCTTATCGATTCACTCATAAGGAACTCCTTCCTGACAGACAGATGACCTTGAGTAGGATAAGAGATAAAAATGGCATGTGCAAGACTAACTTCTACATCGCCATGTTTTTGACCTGAAATAGCTGAATTTAAAATTTCACTTTACGTCCAACTAAACTGTGGAGCTTAATGATGTTCGAAGAATATTTCGAAGAATTTGTTGAAAAAATATTTTAGACTATATATAATCTTGGTAAGAAACGGAGGTGATTTATATGCCAACAATTGCACCAATTTCTGAATTGCGTAATTATGGTCAGGTTCTGGATAAGGTAGAAGCAGGTAAACCCGTTTATCTTACTAAGAATGGTCGTGGACAATATAGCATACATAGCATAGAGGATGATGAGATTTTCGATAAGGCAAGGGCGATGGTCAAACTTATCAGTGAACTCAATGCCGGGTTTGCTTCCGGAGAAGAGGAAGGATGGATTAGCGACGATGAGGTTGCTGAGCACTTTAAAAATAGGCGCAGGATGGTGAAGGGCTGAAATGGATTATGAAATAGTATATTCACCGATTGCTTTGGCAGATATGGATCAGGCGTGGGATGAAGTTTATGAAGCTTCATCAGATTTTGACATTGCAGATAAGTATATAGCTGATTTAAGAGCAAAACTCAAAAAAGTCAGTAAGCGCCCAAAAACCGGTGAGCGCCTGTATTACGAAGATATTTTTACAGGGATATATTATGTGACACACAAGAAGTATAGCGCTTTTTATAGAATCAGAGCAGATCGCATTGAGGTGGGAAGAGTTTTGTACAATAGGAGCGCTTATATTAGTCTGGTAATAAATTTTATGAATGAAGAATGATGAATTTGAATTTGCACTAAACTATTATTTATATCGGGTAATAAGTAAAAGTTAATTTTGCATAAGCGGCCGTTATGATAGTATTTTAAGCACATAATGGTAGTACAAATTTAATCCATAAGTGAGAAAAGTACTCGGCAAAGTATTTTTACATAGTCGGCTCAGCCGACCGGGCAACCGGAGGTTCACTGTATTTTATCGATAACCAGTCGAAAAAAATGCGGTGGACCTTTTCTTATGTGGGTAAAAACCATTATGAAGGGAGGCTTTGAATGACTATATTACAACTCAAATATGTCATTGCCATAGATGAAGAGTGCTCCATGCGTAAGGCTGCTGATAAGTTACATGTATCCCAGCCGGGATTATCGATAGCCATAAGAGAGCTTGAAAATGAAATTGGCATCCGGATTTTTCAAAGGGTTCATCATGGTGTTGTGACTACGGTCGCCGGGAGAACGCTTATCTCTGAAGTTGGAGTAATTGCCTTAAGTGACTACAACAGGGCTAAGTTCAACAAGATCTTCGCAGCAAGTTCGCTGGAGTTTCATGAGCTTTTTGAGTGTAATTCCTACGTCTATCTGTGGAAAAATCATCCTCTGGCAGACCGAGGAGAACTCTCTCTTGAGGAGCTTCAGGACTATCCCGGCATGGTTTTTGATCAGGGAGAAAACAGCTCTTTCTATTTCAGAGAGGAAGCACTTGCAACCTATGATTACAAGAGAGTCATAAGCACCAATGAAAGGGCAACTTCAATGGAACTCATGATAGGACTCGACGGATATGCCGTCGGCTCCGGGCTTCTTGATGCAAGTCTCAACACCTCAGATTTTAATGTCATCAAATTAAAAGAAGAAGAGACTTTGACACTCGGATATATAGTAAGGGCGGGAGTCGAACTATCCGAACTTGCACAGTTGTATATTAAAAAGCTGGAAGAGTACAGGGGGTGATCAGGAAAAAAAATATTATCATACTCCCCATTTTTCTTTAAGGGTGTTTATTGTTCCGTCGTCTATAAGTTCCTTAAGCGCACCATTCCATAATTCTTAATCCTCCTAAAAATGATTGTCACTCAGGCATTCCATTTTTCTCTGAGTTTATCGAGCGTTCCGTCATCGATCAGCTCTTGAAGTGCTTTATCCCACTCGGCACGTAACTCTTCGTTACCCTGCTTAAATACCTGATATACAGGATTGCTGATCACGGGATCGCCGATAAGCTTGTAGACTTCACCATACTGCTGATTAACCTGCTCAATGGCTACTTTTGTATTGATGAAAGCAGCAATGGTTCCGTTTATCTTTTCAAGGGTAAGATTCTGTTCGGGATGTTCCTCTGCATACTTGATCCAGAACTGTCCCCAGATACTTGTTGCGATATCAAATTCCACATCATATCCTATCTTTTCCGCTACGGCGTTTATCACGTCCACATCATATCCGGCAAGATTATCGTCTTCATCTATAAAAAGGAATGGGAACCAATCTGCTCCGATAGAAACCGTCAATGTTCCTTTCTTTGCTCCTGCAGCTTTTGAGTCGTCACCGGCTGAATCTGCGGCAACGTCTTTGGCAGCGGCATTTACGGTATTGCCTGCCGAACCCGAACCGCAACCTGTAAGAAATATCGAGGCGGTTACAACAGCAATCGCAGTTGCCAGAACTTTAGTAAATTTTTTCATAAAAATTTTTGTATCACCAAAAATAAAATATGCAAAACAATGTAGGTGCTATTGCCGTTGTTTTTCCGCTATAATGTAAGTATGGGAAGTCAAGGGGACGGTTCAGGTGTCTCATTTGACAGTATTCTTCTTAGCGATAACGTTGAATGGCGCGTTGATAATCTTGATGTTTCAAGTGATAATATCTGCATTTTCCATGACATGAATAAAGAAAAAACTTTATGCGCAAGAGTTCGATTTAAACAATGAATATACAAGATGAAATGAGTTCTGTTAATGAAAAAAGAGATTGCGGTACATGAGTTAAGATATTCAAATACAAACACATATCTCATAGAGGGCAGCAGGGGTATGATCCTATTTGATACCGGATGGGCAGGTACTTTCCGGGATTTTTGCAGTGCAATGGGAAAACTGGACATCCCTGTTCAGAAAATTGATTTCATCCTCATATCACATTTTCATCCGGATTACATGGGCATTGCTCAGGAGATAGCAGATAAAGGACCGGAAATAGTTGTTATGGATGTGCAAAAAGATTATGTCCATGCAGCAGACAGTGTTTTTGCAAAAGAGAACAACGATGCGTTCATTTCTATCGATGATGATAAAGTACGATATGTAAGGATAGAAGATAGCAGGGAATTTCTTGGCACGATCGGAATAGACGGAGAGATCATTTCTACTCCCGGACACAGCGATGACAGTATTTCAATGTGGCTTGATTCGGGCGAACTCTTTGTCGGAGATCTTAATCCGCTGTATGAGCTTGAACTTCATAAGGGAACGCAGATTGAGAAAAGCTGGAACAGATTATTGGAACTGAAGCCGAGGATTGTTTATTATGGTCATGCAAAGACTGTAGATCTAAATAGTGAGGTGCCGTCTATAAAGGTGACAGATCTGCATAAGTTGGTGGCCCGGATAATGAAATATATAGATAAAGGTGTAAGCCTTGATAGGATTCAAAGAAAGACCGGAGCAGATGAAACTTTCATTGAAGATGTGACAAGAATGTATCTGACTCACAGTAATATAGATGTACAGGGGATTTTGGACAGAATAGAAATCAAAGGAAGATGAGGAGCAATTATATGGATTACGTACATACCGTACAATACTACGAAACAGATAAAATGGGGATAACGCACCATTCCAATTACATAAGATGGATGGAAGAAGCACGAGTGGATTTTTTGTCCCAAATAGGCTGGGAGTTTGCGAAGCTTGAAGCCATGGGAATTGTTTCTCCGGTGCTTGGAGTTACTTGTGATTATAAGTTACCTACTAAATTTTCCGATAAAGTTTCAATCAAGGTTTATGTCAAAGCATTTAAAGGAGTAAAGCTTTTCCTTGATTATGAAATGAAAAATGAAGAAGGAAAAATTGTGAGCGTCGGAACAACTTCACATGCATTTTTGAATACCGAAGGGAAACCAATCAGGATGAAGCAGGAGTTTCCCGAACTGTATGAAAAACTATGCAGTATGTGACTGTGTGACAAGGGGACGGTTCTTCTGTCACGCTTGTCACATTTGACAGACAAGTTAAGGGGACAGAAGAACCGTCCCTTTGACATATTGAAAGTGAGTAAAGCCAAATGAATTTTATAGTTAAGCATTTTAGTGAGCTCAGTACGACAGAGCTATATGAAATATTAAAAACAAGATTTGAGATTTTTGTTACAGAACAGGAATGTATATATCAGGATCTGGATGACAAGGATCAGGATGCAATTCACGTTTTTTGCTTTAACGATGTCGGAAGAGTTGCAGGCTGTCTTCGGGTATTTTGGAAAGATCATGACGAGGCGGCAGGCGTTGCACAGATTGGCAGAGTGGTAACACTTGAACATGGAAAAGGAATAGGCGGTCAGATGCTTCATGAGGGTGTCAGAGTCGCTACAGAACAGCTTAAAGCAAAAGAAATATATCTTGAAGCACAACAGTACGCCATTGGCTACTACGCGAAAGAGGGTTTCAAAGTCGTATCAGAGCCGTTCATGGAAGACGGAATCCCCCACGTGCAGATGCTCCGCCAAGGATGACAAGGGGACGGTTCAGGTGTCACGCGTGACATTGGGACGGTTCGGCTGTCACCTAGGACCTCTTGAAATTTAAAATAAATGCGATACAATCATATTGCGCAAAATGTATATTTTTCATTCCAATCATTACGAACGGAGAAAATGCGTCTAATTGCTTTACGAAAGCAGAAGGAGGAAACAGCAATGAACGAGGTAATCAAAGTATTAGAAAACAGAAGAAGCTGCAGAAACTTTAAAACTGAAATGATAAAAGAGGATGAACTTAAAACTATACTTGAAGCAGGAACTTATGCTGCTACAGGAATGGGAAAGCAGAGCCCTATTATTATCGCGGTTACAGATAAGGAAATGAGAGATGCGATTGCTGAAGAAAACAGAAAGATAGGTGGATGGAATGAAGGTTTCGATCCATTCTACGGTGCACCTGTTATTCTGATCGTTCTTGCTGACAAGAGTGTACCTACATATGTTTATGACGGAGCTCTTGTTATGGGAAATCTCATGAATGCAGCAGAAAGTCTCGGTGTTGGAAGCATCTGGATCCACAGAGCAAAAGAAGAATTTGATTCTGAGTTTGGAAAAAATATTCTTAAGAAACTTGGAATTGAAAGCGACTACGAGGGAATCGGACACTGTGCTCTCGGATATGCCGCTGCCCCTGCAAATAATGCAGCACCAAGAAAAGATAACTATATTTACTGTATCTAAGTCAAGTAAAGTCAAGGGGACGGTTCATTTGTCACGCCTGTTCCTTTGACAGATATCGTGGAAATACCTGTAACAATAACTACAATCGAGGTTTTGATTACAAGTTCTTTTACCATACCCTGAAAAGAGTTCATGTTATGTAGCCAATCTCCGTACAGTGTAGCCAGATAAATTGCGGCTATTGAAATGTACCATCCCCAATGGGCGGAGACGTCATGTTTTTCATATCTATATATGTGGATGAACAGTAATATCATGTTTACTGTGAAAGTTATTATCAAGATATTATTCAGAAAGGGCCCTATTGATGATGGCTCCATTTTGAAAAGGGTAGAACCACTTGCGGTATTTAACAGGACAATCCACGTTGATAAAGCGATTACAAAAAGAGTTAGTAACGCAATTAGCTTTGAAAATGTGGAAAACTTATCTGAATTAATATGTGATTGTGGATTTGATGAGTAGAAAAACGCTGTTGAGGCGAATGAGATTATCATCAATAGCACATATGCCCAAGCCGGTTTATCGCCAAAGATAAAACGGTTATCTCCAAGCGCAGAAAAACCGGATAAGATACAGCAAACAATAGGCACAAGTTGTAAACAGTGCCTAATGAAGTTCCTTCTATTCTTGCGTTGTTGAAGCTTTGCAGCTCTGACGATTTCTATCAACGCAGTTTCATCGTGATCGTCTTTTGTTCCGGTAACAATGTCTTGAATACGTAGATCTAGAGTTGTTGCTAGGTTCTCTAATAATTCAACATCAGGAAAACTTTTACCTTTTTCCCATCTTGAAACAGCTTTGTTGGTTACTCCAAGTAAATCGCCCAACTCAGTTTGTGTATAGTTCTTTTTTATTCTTGCTTCTTTAATCAGAGTGCCGGTTTTCATTTTATCCATGTGCTCAGCCTCCTTTTTGCACTTTAAGTGTATCAGTAGGAATGCCTGTTATCAATCTATTGTAACGAGAACAAGTCATTGGGACGGTTCAGCTGTCACGTCTGTCACTTTTGACATGAATGGAAGCATGGTGGCATAACCGTCTTTTTAAGATTATGAACAGCATGACATAACAAATTTTATATGCCTCTTGACGAAGAAAGGTATGTAGCCATATGATGATTATAGTATTTAAAATATTTTTTAAATAGTTTTGGAAAAGAGTGTATCGTATGGGCGAAACAAATATATTCAAGGTGCTTGCCGATAAACAGCGGCGCGATATTCTTGTAATGCTTAAGGATGGCAGGATGAATGCCGGAGAGATTGCGGAAAAGCTTGAGATAACTCCGGCGGCTCTGTCTTATCATCTAAAGCTTCTTAAAGGTGCAGACCTCATCATGGAGTATAAGCAGAAAAATTATATCTATTACGAAATCAACGCAACAGTATTTGAGGAGCTGATTTTGTGGATTGGACAGTTTGGAGGAGGGAGAAAATGAAAAAGATAATGTGGAGCATCTCTTTTATTATGTTGATAGGAACAATTATCGCGATTCAATTTTTACCGGAGAGTGTTCCTATGCATTATGATGCGGCAGGAAATGTTACACGATGGGGTTCTAAGAATGAAAATCTGATTTTTCCAATTATCAATTTAGTGATGACATTTGCCTGGACAATGTGCAGTGGCTTTTTTGAGAAAAAAGCTCTGAAATCCACTGATGAAAAGGATTGCGCAGAGGCAAAATCCAATGCAAAAGTGATCGGTTATGTTGGCGCGGGAATGGCTGCGATGTTCACTGTAATGCAGGGATTCTTTTTGCTTGGCGAATATAAAGGCGCTATTTCGGGAGTGACAAAACAAGTGGTTGATATTGGAAAAATAACAGTAATCTCGATGGGAGGACTATGTATCTGGCTTGGGAATATCATGCCCAAAACACGAATGAATACGATGGTTGGAGTACAGATATGTTGGAGTATGTATAATGACACTACTTGGAAAAAGAGCAATCATTTCGGCGGTGTTGCATTTGTTGTTGCCGGAGTTCTTACGATCATCACTGCATTTCTCATGAAAAGCTCGCTTGGTTCAGCGATGCTTTTGGTGGGATATGTATGCGTGGCATCAATTGTAACTTTTGCTTATGCGTATAAAGTATACAAAGCTGAAGTAAAAGGAAAAGAGCTTGGTTGTAAATAAAATACGCATAATAAGAACAGCAATGAACAGATACTCAACCACCGATTGAGTTGCCAAATTCAACCTATAATTCGTGTACATCCGCTTACAGAAAATGTAAAGTTCTCTATGAAAGGAGACAATTTGATGAATCAGATAGAGACCGGGAAATTTATCGCAGCTTGCAGAAAAGAAAAGGGTATGACACAGGCTCAATTAGCAGAAAAGCTAAATATAACTGACAGGGCAGTTTCTAAATGGGAAACCGGAAAGAGTATGCCTGATTCTTCTATCATGCTGGAGCTTTGCAATATCCTGGATGTAACTGTCAACGAATTACTGAGTGGAGAGAGGATAGAAGTGAGCAATTATGAAGAAAAAGCCAGTGAGAATCTCATTGAGCTTAAGAAGAAAGATGAGAACAATATAAACAAAAATGTAGTGATATCAATTATCTATACAATAACTATGGCGATTGGAATAATCGTCTGTTGTATATGCGATGTTGCAATCACAGGAAAGTTGACGTGGTCGCTTATAACGTTTAATTCAATAATGTTTGCCTGGATAATATCTTTTCCGGTTATATTACTTGGGAAAAAAGGAATTTTGATAGCGCTTACCGTTTGTAGCATTTTTGTCTTCCCATTTTTATATATACTTGGGGCGCTGATAGAAGTACGAGAGGTATTTGCTATCGGTGCGGTAATGGCAGTGATCGCACTTGCTTTCTTTTGGGGCATCTATGCTTTGTTCAAACATTTTAAAGAAAGGAAGATGTTATCTGCCGGATTTGCTTTCCTACTTGCGATTCCGTTTACTCTTTTAGTGAATATATCTTTATCCAAGATGGTAGGCGAACCTATAATTGATATATTTGATGTTATTTCAGGATTTGTCTTGCTAATAGTAGCGGCAGCGTTTTTCTTCGGAGATTATGCCAAGAAAAACGGTTATGTAAATTGAAAATAAAGTGAAGTCAAGGGGAAGTCAAGGGGACGGTTCAGCTGTCACATGGAAGTCAAGAGGACGGATGTGACAGCTGAACCGTCCCCTTGACATGTCATGCGTTGTAAGAAATGATATAGGATGGAGGAACCGATATGTTTTTTAAGAAAAAAAGAGAAATAAAAACATATGACAAGGAGAACCTGCGTCCTGTTATCAAAGCAAGCATATGTAACGGCGAGCAGGTCGCGGGCTTCCGAGATATGCATACAGGGGCGTTTGAGGAAGTTATGCTTATCAGGGGAGATGACGATCTTGCAGAGTTCATGCGCATGTATGGAATCGAAGGAAAAATCGAGAAAATATACTGATAATGGCGATAGCGCCAAGAAGGATGGAAAATTTGTAAATGCTAAATTACAGAGAAATGTCAGTAACGGACGATGCCGCTGTTGCTAAGCTTATAAGGGATAATCTGAAAAAATATAAACTCGATATTCCGGGAACTGTGTATTTTGATGAGGGGCTGGATCATCTTAGCGATTATTACGGCGCTGATGAGAAAAAATATTTTGTCATAGAAGACGCCCATGGGAAAGTCATCGGCGGGATTGGCTTTGCAAAGTTGGAATGGATGGAAGATACGGCGGAGCTTCAAAAACTCTATCTTGATGATTTTGCAAAAGGTTCCGGACTTGGGTATGAGTTAATCCGGCTAATAGAGGATCGTATGCTGGCTTCGGGATATAAATATTCATATCTTGAGACGCATGACAATCTGCAGGCTGCAATCCATATTTACGAAAAGAGCGGATATACCGAGATATCAAGACCTAAAGAAGTAGTACATAGTGCAATGAACAGATTTTTTAAGAAAAAACTGTAAAACAATTTAAGCAATAAAGATGAATGAGCAAAAAATAAGACGGAGTCAGTGACGTGATAAGAAAAGCAGAAGTGGGTGATCTATCGAGGATTGGCGAAATTCTTGTGTTTGTAAAAAGAATTAAGTACAGACCGATCTTTCAAAATGATGAATACTCTTTTAATGAGCTGCAGGTTATAAAGCTTGCCGATAAATATGGGAAATCTGAGATTCTTGATAATATTTGGGTGTACGATGACGGAATAGTTAAGGGGATGATTCATGTAAAAGAAAAAGAAATAGCCGAACTTTATGTGGATTATTTTTTCTGGAACCGAGGTATCGGCTCGGAACTTATAGAATTTGCAAAAGAAAAGTTTGACGCATCCTTCTTATGGGCACTTGAGAAAAATACCGACGCCATAAATTTTTATGAGGCGCATGGATTTAAACTTAACGGTAAAAGACAATTAGAGGAAGGCACGCCGGAGTACTTGGTGATGCTGGAACGACAAAATATGAAGATGCCGGCGCATTAGCTTGGCATCAAGCAGGGAATAAAGGAAGGACTTGAGGGCCTTAAAGGCAAGGTTCCGGGAATCGTGGAGATTAAGGTTAATATAAATGGTCTTGCTTCTTCAAACGCCGATCTGATGCTGGATTCGACTTTTGAGAATGAGGATGCTCTTAAGGCATATGCTGTACATCACGATCACGTAGCAGTTGCTGATTCTAAGGTAAGACCTTACACCAAGTTCAGAAGCTGCTTGGATTATGAAATCTAAAGGCAACTCTATTTAAGAAGACACGGCAAATTGGATTTCTAAATTACTATAATTTCAATAAGCAGAGAAGCTCATCAAGCAAAGGATAAACAAAAATCAGCCAAAGAAAGGATTGAAATTATCCCGGAAGAATATAGCCGAGAATCTGTGCGAATCTACTACAACTTACAATATTCCTTTGTACTTGGAATGGAATATTGATAGCTATATCAAATATAATTAATGGCGTAGGTGCAGGTGTAACTATAGCAAACTGTCGCTATTTTGTGTTTTGCAATTAGTATGAAGTATGATATTATGATTTGGCTAATTAGTTAATGAAGTAGATAGAGGGAATTACTCCCTGAGAATGAGGTTGTGATGCTTAATCAGTTTTCAAGGACACAGTTGTTATATGGTGCAGATTCTATGGCTAAGCTGCAGGCTTCCCGCGTCGCCGTTTTCGGAATAGGCGGAGTTGGCGGTTATGTCGTGGAAGCTCTTGTAAGGAGTGGAGTAGGCGCCATTGATCTTATAGATGATGACAAGGTGTGCCTTACCAATATAAATCGTCAGATACTTGCAACAAGGAAAACAGTCGGAAAATATAAGGTAGACGTTGCGGAAGAGCGTATA
>JAEEGH010006159.1_pt1 | contig 29535 bp, 24 predicted proteins | sample 9134181 | NCBI WGS metagenome assembly JAEEGH01 (sample SAMN16246544, study PRJNA631951) | gut metagenome | biome: gut microbiome; feature: rumen; material: DP-attached | host: Bos | place: Iran: Karaj | collected 2018-10 | reverse complement strand
CACTGGAGTGCGCGACACATTTTAAATATAGCGCGTGTGAGGGCCTTCTGTTCGACTTTCGTCTTGATGCCACGGATGAGGGTGGTCCACAGACGGGGCACGCCGATCATGATGCCCACCTTGCCGCGCTTGAGAGTGTCGAGGATGTCGGGTCCGGTCATGGCGGGCGCGATGGCTACACCGCCACCGACAGTAATGGGTGCGACGAGGCAGCCCAATAGGGGGAGCACATGATGGAGGGGCAGGAGGATGATGGCGCGGCGGTCCTGCGTGTAGATGCGCACTTCCTTTGAGACCGAATCGACGTTGGCCATCATGTTACCGAACGAGAGCATGACGCCCTTGGGTGAACCCGTGGTGCCGGAGGTATAGATGATGACGGCGGTGGCAGACGAGTCGTAGTCAATCTTGGCGGGTCGAATTTCGTCGGACAGTTCGGCCTGCTCATGGTCGTCGATGAGAAGGACGGGCAGCTCCCGCCCGAGCAAGCGTAGGGCTTCGCGTGCCGTGTCGAGCTTCTTGGAGGAGGTCCAGATGCATTCGGCCTCGCTATCACGCAGGGTGTAGGCCACTTCGTCGGGCGTAGCGGTGGCGTCGACAGGCACAGCAATGCCGCGATTGAGCCAGATGCTGAAGAAGGCGTAGATCCAGCCTTCGCGGTTTTCGGAGAGGATGACAGTCTTGGCTCCTACGTGGGGCGAAGTGTACTGGGCGAAATACGTGATGCGGCGGAGCATCTCCTTGTAGCTAACGTAGCGGTTGCCGGCTATGATGGCGGTCTTGTGGAAGTCTTTGATCATGGGAGAGGGGGCGAGGGTTCGAAGGATTTGATGGCAGCCAAGCATGGCTGCCGACGGGAACACGAGGGGAAGGGGGAGCAGCCATAAATGGCTGCCGATGGGAACGAAGGGGGACGCGGGGAGCCGATGGGTTCGAAAGGGGGAGGATCAGTCCTCTTTTCGGGTGATGTGGGCGCCGAGGGCATTGAGGCGAAGGTCGATGGCTTCGTAGCCACGGTCGATCTGGTCGATGTTGTCGATGCGGGAAGTGCCTTCGGCGCTCATGGCGGCGATGAGCAGGGCGATGCCGGCACGGATGTCGGGACTAGTCATGTCGGCATGACGGAGGTTATATTGGTGGTCGATGCCAATGACAGTGGCGCGGTGAGGGTCGCAAAGAACAATCTGAGCGCCCATGTTGATGAGTTTGTCGACGAAGAAGAGGCGGGACTCGAACATCTTCTGATGGATGAGGACGACGCCGCGTGCCTGCGTGGCCGTGACGAGTAGGACCGAAAGGAGGTCGGGCGTGAGGCCGGGCCAGGGAGCGTCGGCGATGTTCATGATGGAGCCATCGATGAACGAGTCGATCTGATAGTGCTCGTGAGCGGGGATGTAGAGGTCGTCGCCGCGCTGCTGGACGGTGATGCCGAGGCGACGAAAGGCGTCGGGGATGATACCGAGGTCGGGCACGGAGACGTCGGTGATGGTGAGTTCGGAACCCGTCATAGCTGCCATGCCGATGAAGGAGCCGACTTCAATCATGTCGGGGAGGAGCCGATGCTGGGTGCCGTGCAGCTCGCGCACGCCCCGGATGGTGAGGAGGTTGGACCCGATGCCCTGGATGTCGGCGCCCATGCGGGTGAGCATGCGGCAAAGCTGCTGGATGTAGGGTTCGCAGGCAGCGTTGTAGATGGTAGTGGTGCCTTCGGCGCAGACCGATGCCATGATGATATTGGCGGTGCCGGTGACGGAGGCTTCGTCGAGGAGCATATAGCAGCCCTGCAGGCGGCTACGGGTGGCTTCGACGCGGTAGAGGTGGCGCTCTGCGTCGTAGTTGAAGCTAGTGCCAAGGCGCTGGAGACCGATGAAGTGGGTATCAAGACGGCGACGGCCTATTTTGTCGCCGCCGGGTTGTGGCAGCAGAGCATGGCCGAAGCGCGAGACGAGGGGGCCAAGGAGCATCACCGAGCCGCGCAGCTTCTTGCAACGGCTCACGTAGTCGTCGCTTTCGAGGTAGCCTACATCGATGCGGTCGGCGCGGAAACTGAATGTGCCGCGGTCGAGATGGTGGACGATGACACCCATCTGCCGGAGCAGGTCGATGAGGTTGAGGGTGTCGATGATCTCGGGGATGTTGGTGATGGTGACTTCCTCGCGGGTGAGGAGGACGGCGCAGAGCACTTCGAGCGCCTCATTCTTGGCGCCCTGCGGCTTGATGGAGCCTGCGAGCCGATGGCCACCTTCGATCTTGAAACTTGCCATACTATTCGTCTTCTTCTTTGGTGAGGTCGAGCTTAAAGTCGTCGCGTCCTCGGGGAATCCAGTGTTTTTCGAGGGGGTGACGGGTGGCATAGCGGTAGCGTATGCGCTGGCGCAGGATGTCGATGGCGGCGTAAATGGCCTGCCGGAGGGGAACTTCGACGGCGATACCCTGGCCTGCGATGTCGTAGCTGATGCCAACGAAGGGATAGGTTAGTACAATGGGGAGGCCGGAGATAAAGCCGATGGTGTTGTCGGCTTCTCGGCTGGCGATGACCTGTCGGAAGGCATCGTCTTCGCCGAGGAAGAGGCTGCCGTCATAGTGGTTCTGCCAGGCACCTTCGACAAAGTCGGCGACAGGGAATGGCCCGAAGGCGGTGATGCCCTGCTCGTGAAGCTCCTCGAGGTCGTCGTGCAGTTTCTGCTGCTGGGAGACGACGGCGATGCGCGGGCGCATGAGGCCGAAGTCGTAGCGCAGGCTCTGGCTGATGGCACGCAGGTCGGCCTGAAAGGTTTCGGAAGCGATGCCTTCGCCGAGTTGCGTGGATACGTCGAGGGGATGGAGGAGGAGAACGCGCATCTGGTCGTTGATGATCCAGTCGAACGAGGCTTCCTGTATGCTGAGTGCCCGGTGGATGAAGTCGGAGAGGGCGTGCGACGAGGCGTCGTTGTCGAGATGGCCGGGGAGGGTGACGAGTGCGTCGATGTCTTCCTGGCGATATGCTTCGAGGGCGGCGTTGAGGGAACTGGCTTCGGCGCGGAGGGATGCTTCGGTCTGCTGTCCGAAGTGGAGTTCGGGTTCACTTTCGCCGCAGACGGGGAGCAGGTTGATGCGCCCGTCGATGGCTTCGGATGCGCTTTTGATGATGTTGAGCGGGGGCAGGCTGATGTCGAGCTGGCTGGCGGTCTGCTGCACTACCTGTGCGCTGCCGAAGATAACGGGGGTGCAGAACTCGAGCATCTCAGGGTCTTGGAAGACCTTGAGGAGCATCTCGTAGCCGATGCCGTTGATGTCGCCGTGGGTGATGCCGATTTTGATGAGGTACATTCTATGGGAGGAATAGGGCAGCCAGAGATGGCTGCGACAGGGACGATGGGGGAAGGGGTCAGCCAAGGAAGGCTGCCACAGAAACGATGGGGTTAGAGGGTGACTTCGATCTCGGGGATGAGCTGGTCGGAGGGGAGCTTGAGGGTGTAGAGGCTGGCCTCGAGGTTGCGGATGAGGAGGCGCTTGCCTTCGTTGGGAGCATAGCAGAAACCTTCGGCAAAGACGACGCGCTTGTTGACCTCGTCGAGACGGATGTGGCAGATGAACGGGCCTGCCATCATGCCGTTGCGCATGCGCCACATGCCGCGGAGTTCGCCCACATAACGGCCTCCGATGTTGAGCGCCCTATATTCGGGGAGGACGACGTTGCGGTTGGTTTCCATGTGCTGCGTGGAGTCGGAGCCTTCTATGTTGGCACCCATGACGGAGTCGCGGACGGCGACAGCGCCTTCGAGGGAGAAGATGTTCTGATCGGTGTAGGGCACGCTATAGACGACGAGGTAGCTCTGCTTGGAGGCGAAGTTGTCGGTGCACCAGAAGAAGGTGCTGTCCTTAGCGGGGCGGCAGGTGACGTCCATGGCGCGGGGAATGTAGAGCGAAGCGTTCTGGAGGCGCATGAGGCGGTCCTGCTGCTTGATGAGATGCTCCTTGGTGATGATCTTGATGCGGCGGTTCATCTCGTTCTTGACATAGACCTGACGAAGCTGCTCTTGAACCTGAGGCAGGTAGTCGGCGAGCGATTCGATGCTCTTGGCGTGCATGCGGACGATGACCTGGTTGTAGGCGTAAGGTTCGCGTTCGAGGGTCACGACGGGCTGCTCGCCATTGGTGGGATCGATATCGACGATGGCAACATTGGCGACAATGCGGATGACCTGCGAATCGAAGTTCTCGGGTGTGAGATGACGCACGCGGAAATATTCATCGCCATTGGGTGTTCCCTCCATGGGGAACTCGAAGATGGCGTGAAGGGTATCGTTGAGGGCGGTCTCCTTGAGGGCTTCGTCCATGACGAGGTAGAGGTCGTAGGGCGTGCCGGAGGAGTCGGGCTTGAGAGCTTGTTCGAGGCTCTTCTTGCAGCTGCTGAGGGGGAGGAGCAGGAGGGCGGAGAGGAGGATGAGAAGGTGTTTCATATTGTGGGGGATATTATGGGCAGCCATAGATGGCTGCGACGGGGACTCTGGGGTTGGGTGTGCAACCAAGGATGGCTGCGACGGGGGACGCGATGGGCGCGGGACAGGATATAGGGACGCTCTGTCAAGGCACGGGGAGCTGAAAGAAGGAGAAGTGGACGGCGCCGTAAGTGCGGAGTTCCTGGAAGTAAGGGTGGGACGAGAAGTCGGAGTCCTTGCCGTGTTCGAGGACGAAGAGACCATCGGGAGCAAGCCAGCCGTCGCGGAGGACGAGTTGGGGGAGCTTGTCGAGGTCGGGGAGCGCGTAGGGCGGGTCGGCGAAGATGAGGTCGAAGGGCGTGGCAGGCGGTGTAGCGAGGTAGCGGAAGACGTCGCCACGCACGAGCTGATGGCGGTTGCGGGGGACCTTGAGCTGTTCGGCCACCTTTTGGATGAACTGCTGCTGGGGACGGCTCTGTTCGACGCTGACAACGTGAACGGCACCTCGGCTGAGCAGCTCGAAGCTGATGCTGCCTGTTCCGCTGAAGAGGTCGAGGGCGCGACAGCCTTCGAATGGCATGCGGCACTGGAGAATGTTGAAGAGGGCCTGTTTGGCGAGGTCGGTGGTGGGGCGTGCCTGGAGGTTACGAGGCGGCTCGAAGCGGCGTCCGCCGTATTGGCCGGTGATTATTTTCAAATTAACGGGGGAAAAATAACAATTATCAATTTATATGCTTGATGAAGGGCTGGAGAGCGGTGTGGAGCTGGGTGGCTGGGACACCATTACCCAGGATGAGCAGGCGGTCGTGGAGCTGGTCAAGGCCTTCGCGCATCCAAGTGTTGAGCACGTAGTAGGCGCGGTTGTCGGGATGGGAGGTGCGATAGACGTTGACGAGGGTCAGCTTGCCTTGGCGGAAGAGGGCTAGTTCGAGGAACTGGGGGGTGACTTGGGCAGCCATAGATGGCTCCGACAGAGACGCGGGGGCGGCTTTGGTGAGGAGGGTGGAAATGTGGTGCTCGAAGGTGAGGTCGCCGAAGTTGCGTTGGAGGAAGAGGTAGAGGGAGCGATTGATGCCGAAGCAGAGGACAACGCGCTGGCCCGTGGGGAGGGTGAGGGGGCTGAGGAGAAGCTGTTCCTCGACCGCGGATTCGGAGAGGGGACCCGTGTGCGTTGGTGAGGCTGGCTCGGAAAGGGTGGACCGGTACATCAGAGCGGCGGTGTCGAGGTCGGTGATGTGGGGCGGAAGAAGGATGACGCGGTCGGAGACTATCTGGACGGAAAGGTCGGGAGGAGTCTCGCACTCGGGGAGGGCTTCGAGCACCTCGTGCTGGAGACGGAGGCTGAAATCGGGACCAGGGGCTACCTCGTGGAAGGGAACTTCGTCGAGGAGGGAGGACGCCGAGCTGCGAAGAGAGGCTTTCTCGAGGATGGATGACGCTACAGTGCGTAGACTAGTGTGGTCCGAGAGGGATGTCTCTGAGGCGTGGTGTGAACCCTTTGCGTCGCGTCCGACAAGAAACGAAAAACCATCCGGTGTGAACCGGATGGTCATATTGTCCTTAGCCATTTGAGGATTACTCCCAGTTACCGGCATTGTTGTTAGCCACGGTAGCATCGCCTACCATCATGCCCGGATATTTGTCAAGTTCCTCGCGGTCAACAATCTTGTTGGAGAGTTCCTGCTCGTTGAGGTCGCCAAGGTAAGTGGCGTAAGGAATCTTGGCTTCGAACAGTGGCATCTCGAAACCGGAAGCGGAAACCTGTGTGCCGGTTGCGAGAAGGATGGTGTCCTTGGGCTGTCCCTCGTAGAAGATTGGGATGAAGCGGAGCTCGTCGATGTTGAAGTCGGGACGGCTGAGCGCTGAATCCTTCTCGAGGACGGAAACATAGATGGAGTCACGGCTGAACTTGGCTTTGCTCAAACCGAATTCTGCAATCTGCTTAGCGTACTTTTTGGGATCCTGGAGATAGGTCCAAGCCTTCTGCTCGTTGAGGCCGGCCTGGAGCTGCTCGTCGGTGAGGGTACCGATCTTCTCGACGATGGCAATCTTGTCGTTCTTGGCGAAGTTGGTAAGCTGGTCCCATGAGGAAGCATACACGTGGTATTTCTTCTGGTACTCTTCCTGAAGGGTACGAACGTCCTTGAGACGCTGGATAACGACTGCGTCGCGGCGAGCGACTTCTTTGTTAAAGTCAATAGGGATCATCAGGGACTGATAGCACATGACGACCAAGAGGATTGCTGCAGCAGCAAGGAGAATGTTTAGTAAAGTTTTCATGATGATATGTATGGATTGTATTTTTTTTGGATTGGGCTGTTTTAAGTTTTTTTGTGCTGCAAATATAAACAACTTTTTTCAATTTTGTATATCTTTGCACCGAAAAAATTAAAAAAAAGTATGATATTTTCAGTTTTTGCCCAAAAAATGGCCAGTAAATTGCAATTTACGCCCAACAATTCGCAGAAAGAGGCGCTGAATTTGCTTGGAGAGTTCGTCTTGGGCAAATGGAGGAGGGACCGGATTTTCGTGTTGAGCGGGTATGCGGGGACGGGCAAGACGTCGCTGGTCGGGGCACTGGTGAAGGTGCTGGACGAGGCGCGGATGCCGGTCCAGCTGATGGCCCCGACGGGCCGTGCGGCGAAGGTTTTTGCGTCACTGTCGGGGCATCCTGCATACACGATCCACAAGAGCATCTACCGGCAGCATCGGTTCAATGTGGAGATGGAGGGCTTTGAGCTGACCGAAAACCGGCGGACAGGCGTGCTGTTCATCTGCGACGAGGCATCGATGATCTCGACGCTGAACGAGGGTTCGCCGTTCGGCACGGGCAACCTGCTGGATGACCTGATCGAGTATGTCTATGGCTCGGAAGGATGCCGGCTGCTGCTGGTGGGTGACTCAGCACAGCTGCCTCCAGTAGGCCAGAAGCGCAGTCCGGCGCTCGACGTGGCGACACTGCAGGGCTATGGGCTGGATGTGATGACGACGGAGCTGACGGAGGTGGCCCGCCAGCAGCTTGATTCGGGCATCCTGATGAATGCGACACAGCTACGGAACATCCTGCAGGAGGGCATGCGGGCTCAGACGGGCAGCGAGGCTGCAGAACGGCTCTTCGGGCTTCCTCGTATATATTATAAAAGGTATCCCGACGTGCATCGTATCGACGGCTACGAGCTGCTGGATTGCCTGGGTTCGAGCTACAGCCGCGAGGGATTGGACGACACGATCATCATCACGCGATCGAATGCACGGGCCAATAAGTTCAACCTCGGCGTGCGGAACCAGATACTGGGCCGGGAGGAGGAGCTGACGGCGGGCGATCGTCTGCTGGTGGTGAAGAACAACTACTATTGGGGCAAGGAGTTCGACGAACTGCCGTTCATTGCCAATGGCGACGTGGTGACAGTGAACCGTGTGCGTTCGGTGGAGGACCTCTACGGGTTCCGCTTTGCCAAGGTGGAGGTGACGCTTCCCGACTACGACATTGACACCGAGGTCGTGGTGATGCTCGATACGCTGACCGACGATGGGCCAAACCTGCCCGTGGAACAGCAGCAGCGGCTGCTGGCGGCCGTGGCACAGGACTATCCGGAGTGCCGCAACCAGCGGGACCTTTACAGGGCCATCAAGGAGAACCCCTACTTCAATGCGCTGCAGGTTAAGTATGCCTATTGTGTGACTTGCCACAAGAGCCAGGGCGGGCAGTGGCAGGACGTCTATCTGGACCTCGCCTACATCAATCCCGACCATCTGGGCCCCGATTTCTATCGCTGGATGTACACGGCATTCACACGTGCCCGTAAGGGGCTGTATTTGGTGAATATGAGTGACGAAATGTCGGAATAGATGTTTAAAAACATATTTTTTGACTCTTTTTTGTCCAAAAATTTGGCAGATAACATAAAAAGTTGTATTTTTGCTCCGTAATCTCCATTGGTGAGAAAGCCCGGCATCAGGCCAAGGGTCGTGTTATTTTTGAATAAAATTACTTAATTGTTAGAATAGAATATGAAGGTTCTCAAGTTTGGAGGGACGTCGGTCGGATCGGCTGCGCGTATCAAGAATGTAGCTAAACTCATTGTCGAGGATGGCCAGTCGAAAATTGTTGTGCTGTCGGCTATGTCGGGAACAACGAACACGCTGCTTGAGATCTCGGGCTACTATCGTCTGCAGAATGCGGTAGGCGCGAGCGAGGTGATTGTGCGCCTCGAGCAGAAGTACAACGAAGTGATCGCCGAACTCTACAGCAATGAGGAGTACGAGAAGGAGGCACGCCGTATCATCAAGGGCATTTTTGAGTATATCCGTTCGTTTGCAAACCGCCCCTTCACCATCTACGAGGAGAAGTGCATCGTGGCACAGGGCGAACTGATTTCGACGAACCTGATGAACCTCTACCTGAAGCAGGAGGGCGTCAAGGTCGGTTTCATGCCTGCGCTTGACTTCATGCGCATCGACAAGAATGCCGAGCCTGATTTCCAGTACATCGAGGAGCACCTGAAGGAACAGCTTCGGGCAGCTGGCGAACAGGATGTGTATATCACACAGGGTTTCATCTGCCGCAATGCATATGGCGATATCGACAACCTGCTGCGTGGCGGATCGGATTATTCGGCCTCGATTATCGGAGCTGCCATCCGTTCGGAGGAGATCCAGATCTGGACGGATATCGACGGCATGCACAACAACGACCCGCGCATGGTGGAGAACACCAAGCCGGTGCGTCAGCTGAACTTCGACGAGGCTGCAGAGCTTGCCTATTTTGGTGCAAAGATCCTACACCCCACATGCATCACTCCGGCCCGCATGTATAACATTCCGGTGCGTCTGTTGAACACACTGGACCCCAAGGCGCCTGGCACCATTGTCAGCAACGAGACCGAGCCGAACCAGATCAAGGCCATTGCAGCAAAGGACGGCATCACATCGATTCGCATCAAGTCGAGCCGCATGCTGCTGGCCTACGGCTTTCTGCGCCAGGTGTTCGAGATCTTCGAGCACTACAAGACGGCCATTGACCTGATCACCACGTCGGAGGTGGGCGTTTCGCTGACCATCGATCGCGACAAGCATCTGGAGGAAATCGTTACCGATTTGAAGAAGTTCGGAGCCGTGTCGGTCGATCGTGACATGGTAATCATCTGCGTGGTTGGTGACATGCGGTGGGACAACCTCGGCTTTGAGTCGAAGGTGGTGGATGCGTTGCGTGACGTGCCTGTGCGCATGATTTCGTACGGCGGTTCGAACTACAACATCTCGGTCCTCGTGCGCAAGGAGGACAAGGTGAAAGCCCTGCAGGCGCTGAGTGCCAAGCTTTTCTGAATTCATGAAGGGATTTAAGGGAATTCAAGGGATATCAGAGGACAATTGTTCAAAGAACAAATGACAATTGCCGTCTTGCCCAAGTCCTTTAAGGCTCAGCTAACATCTCCTTCTTATCCTTTTTTATCCCTTCTCATCCCTTCCTATCTTTCTACTTATCCCATTGATGAAATTTCCAGTAGAACAATTCCAAGGTGTGCAGACACCGTTCTATTATTATGACAAGAAACTGCTTCAAGAGACGCTCGACGTAATCAATCGCGAAGCGTCGAGGTATGCGGGTTTCCATGTCCATTATGCCGTGAAGGCGAATGTCGATTCCACGGTGTTGGGCATGATTAACGCGGCAGGCCTTGGCTGCGACTGCGTGAGCGGTTGGGAGGTTGATGTCTGCCTGAAGGCGGGATTCCCTGCTTCGAGGGTGGTGTTTGCAGGCGTTGGCAAGTCGGATTGGGAAATCAACCGTTCGCTGGATGCCGATATAGCTTGTTTCAATGTGGAGTCGGCGCCTGAGCTGGATGTCATCAATGAGTTGGCGAAAGCGAAGGGGAAGGTGGCGAGAGTCGCCCTGCGTGTGAATCCCGACGTGGATGCCCATACGCACCGCTACATCACTACGGGTCTTTCGGAGAACAAGTTCGGCATTGCGATGAACATGCTCGACATGATTGTTCAGCATGCCCATACGTTGCCCAACATCCAGTTCGAGGGCCTTCATTTCCACATCGGGAGCCAATTGCTCGACCTGGAGCCCTACAAACGGCTTTGCGAGCGCATTAATTACCTGCAGGAGGAGCTTGAAGGCAAGGGCGTCCGAATGAAATCCATCAACGTGGGCGGTGGCTTGGGCTGCGACTATGTCAGTCCCGATGAAAATCCCATCCCGGACTTTGCGTCCTACTTCCGGATCTTTGCCGACCATCTGGCCCTGCGCAACGGGCAGGAACTTCATTTCGAACTGGGACGCAGCGTGGTGTGCCAGTGCGGATCGCTGATCAGCCGTGTGCTCTACGTTAAGGAAGGCAACAACAAGAAGTTCGTGATTCTTGATGCCGGCATGTCGGACTTGATACGTCCGGCGCTGTATCAGGCGCATCACAAGATCGAGAACCTGACGGCTGCGCCCGGTTCGCTGAAGGAGAAATACGATGTGGTGGGTCCTATCTGCGAGAGTTCGGACACCTTTGGCGAGGACGAACTGCTGCCCACGACACGGCGCGGCGATCTGGTGGCCCTGCGGAGTGCAGGAGCCTATGGACAGATCATGTCGTCGAACTACAACTGCCGACCCACCCCGCCGTCGGTGGTGCTGTGACCGAGAAACTTGAGTTATTCAATGCAAAGAGCCATCGCGCTGATCATACTGTTCCTGTTGGTCGCGGGTTCAAGGGCCCAGATCATCGACCACACTTCGCTGCTACCCGATGAACTGCTTGTTGGGGATACTGTCGTGACCAGTGTGCCGGCTCAGGTGAACAGCTACGTGGAACTGCCGAGGGATGTGCTTGATTCGATAGCTGCCGTGGAGGACAGCATTGCAATAGCGGATTCGATACGTGCAGTGCTGGATTCTTTAGCCATGCGGGATTCGCTGGAACAGGTGAAGGCCCTGGCCGCCCGGAAGCCGCTGAAGCCGGTGCCACCGTATATGCGTCAGGCTGTCTATCGCTCGTGGCGTCATAGCAATCCTGTGTGGCCCAAGGGCGTAGTGGAACGGGTACGCAACCGGAAGGTGCGCCTGATGGCCGACAGCCTTCGAAGGGTCGTTGAGGCAATGCCTCCCGACACGTCGCGCCAGGATATGCTCTACCTTTACGATATGCGTCTGCCCCTCATCAGTTCCGGCAGTGTGCCCAAGGATTCGACCCTTCAGCTCAACGAACTGGTGAAGAAGGACGAGGAGGAATACTACGACGAGGTGCTGCCAATCCCTCACTTTGAGGAACAATATACTCGACAGCAGCACAACGAACAGCAGCGTCACATCGTGCGCTACAACTACGCCATCGAGGACCCGCGTCGTTTCCGCTATGCCCGTCGCAAGTTCGATGTGCCGACCGCAGCGAGCCATACAATCGACTCGCGAGCCACGGTGCTCGAAACGCGCATCGCAGATGACCTCGATATCGATTTCAGCCAAGCCAGCCTGCTGGATTTCGGGCAGAGCGTTATCATCAAGGCCGACAAGTGGCACTGGAAGGGCGACCATTCGCTGACGATGCAGCAGACTGCCCTTTCGGACAATTGGTACAAGAGCGGCGACAACAACATGTCACTTTCGGGCGAACAGAAGATCACGGTGAGCCGCTACGACGAGGAGCAGAAGACCACCTTCGAGACAATCCTGGACCTGAAGCTCTCGGGCTACTATACGAAGGCGGACACAGTGCACCGGATGCGCGTGAACGACAATGAATTCACCCTTACGTCGAAGTATGGCTACAAGGCATGGAAGAAGTGGTACTATACCATTCAGCTCTACGGCAAGACACCGATCTTCGACTTCTATGCGACCAATTCGAGTGTCTGCAAATCGACCTTCTTGTCGCCCCTTGAATTGAACCTCTCGCTCGGTGTCGATTACAAGTACACGTCGCCCAACAAGCGGTTCGTCTATTCGCTCCTGCTGGCTCCTTTGTCGTACGACATGAAGTACGTGAGGGACGGAAGGGTGAACGTCAAGCAATATGGCATTGACGAGGGTGAGACGACGATGAACAGCTTCGGTTCGTCACTCACCACCAAGTTCGACTGGAAGATCAGCGACGACGTATCGTGGAGTTCGCGCCTCTATTACTTCACCTCCTACAGCATGTTGAAGGTAGAGTTCGAGAACACGATCAACTTCAAGATCAGCCGGTTCTTTACGGGCAAGTTCTATGCCTATCCCCGTTTCGACGATTCGCGTGACCGAAAGCGTGAGATCAAGGAGATGCTGACTATCGGCTTCAACTATCAATGGTAGAAAAACGACAATACACAATACACAAAACAGATATACACATATAATATTCAAGAAAAGGTATTCTTCACGTTATGGCAGAAACAGACATTAAGCGCGGCTTACAGGAATTCTGGGGCCTGCTCGACGACGATCAGCGAGCGGTGATCAGTAATAGGGCAATTGTCCAGTCCTATAGCAAGGGTGAGTCACTTTATAAGGTGGGCGAGGATTCGACCTATCTGGTGTGTGTGCTGACAGGACACATCAAACTCGAAAAACTGGGAGTGGGAGGCCGCATGCAGATTACCCGTATGTTTGGCCCGGGCGAGAACTTCGGCTATCGCAGCTACTTCGCCAAGCAGGACCATCAGACCGAAGCCGTTGCGATGGTACCTACCCAGGTGGCCCTCGTCCCCATGGAGCTGATTGAGAAGATTTGCATGATCAATGCCAGCCTTGCCATGTATTTTGTTCGCAATCTCGCTACTGATCTGGGCGCGAGCGACGAACGCACCATCACACTTACGCAGAAGCATATCCGCGGACGCCTGGCCGAATCGATCACGATGCTGATTGACAAGTATGGCTACGAAGCCGACGGCATGACCATCAATGCGGCGCTGCCTCGTGAGGACCTGGCTGCCCTTTCGAACATGACCACCTCGAATGCAATACGCACGCTTGGTTCGCTGGTGGCCGATGGTATCCTCGAGGTGGAGGGTCGTCGCATCCGTCTGCTTAACCCCGAGAAACTGAGGCATATCAATGCCAACGGTTGAGGAAGATACCCTTCTATTCTTCGGTTGCACCCTCCAAATGAGGCCAAAAACAGGCTATTTTATTAGAATCGGACGGTTTTTCGTCCGATTTTTTGTTTTTTAGGAATAAAAACTGTATATTTGCGCCCAATAAACAGCATCAAAGGGCAGTTGCCCTTCCGTTGAAAGAGCTATTAGTGAAACGTTCGAAAACAAGAACACATGATCAGAAAAATACTTATTGCCAATCGTGGTGAGATAGCTATCCGTGTGATGCGTGCCTGCTATGAGATGGGCATCCGTTCGGTGGCTGTCTTCAGCGAGGCCGACCGCACGAGCCGCCACGTGCTTTATGCCAACGAGGCTGAGTGTATCGGCCCGGCACCTTCCAGTGAGAGCTACCTCTCGATCGACAAGATTATCGAGGTGGCCAAGAGACACAAGGTGGATGCCATCCACCCGGGTTATGGATTCCTGAGCGAGAATGCCGAGTTCGCACGTCGTTGCGAGGCCGAGGGCATCATTTTCATCGGCCCCAATCCGCAGACGATGATCGACATGGGCGACAAGATACAGGCACGTCGCCACATGATTGCTGCAGGAGTGCCTGTCGTGCCGGGCACCCAAGACCAGCTGAATTCGCCCGAGGAGGCTGTGGGCGTGTGCAAGGCTATCGGCTTCCCGGTGATGATCAAGGCATCGATGGGCGGTGGCGGCAAGGGCATGCGTCTCGTGCGTCGTGCCGAAGATGTAGTCGAGGCTTACAATGCCTGCAAGTCGGAGGCCATGTCGGGCTTCGGTGACGACACGGTCTATATCGAGAAGTTTGTCGAAGGTCCGCACCACATCGAGTTCCAGATTCTGGGTGACAAGCACGGCAATGTGGTACATCTGGGCGATCGCGAGTGCTCGGTGCAACGCCGTCATCAGAAGGTGGTTGAAGAATCGCCATCGCCCTTCCTCGATCCAGAGCTTCGCCAGAAGATGGGTGCAGCTGCTGTAGCCGCTGCCAAGGCCGTGGGCTATGTGGGAGCTGGCACCATCGAGTTCCTTGTCGATAAGTACAAGAACTTCTACTTCCTCGAGATGAACACCCGTCTGCAGGTGGAGCATCCTGTTACTGAGGAGGTGGTGGGCCTCGATCTTGTGAAGCAGCAGATTCTTATCGCTGACGGGCATGAGCTCACTATCAAGCAGGAGGATGTCCATCAGCGTGGCCATGCCATCGAGTGCCGCATCTGCGCCGAGGATACCGAGAACAACTTCCGTCCCGCACCTGGCATCATCAGCCGCCTTGTCGAGCCTCATGGACCTGGCATTCGTATCGATTCGGCTGTGTATGAGGGCTACGAGATTCCGATGTACTACGACCCGATGATCGGCAAGCTTATCGTGTGGGCTACGCGTCGTCAGTATGCCATCGAGCGTATGCGCCGCGCCCTGTACGAATACAAGGTGGCCGGCCTGGTGACCAATATCCGTTACCTGCGTCGTATTATCGATGTTCCGCAGTTCAAGGAAGGCAACTACGACACTTCGTTCATCGAGGTGAACCAGGACCGCCTGCGTCCGCGTCCCGGATTCAAGAACGATTCGGAGGACATGGCCATCATCGCTGCCTATATCGACTATCTCATGAACTATGAGGAGAACAAGCCCGACAATATCAACGAAAATTCAAGCGCCCTGAACCGCTGGCGTGCCTTCGGCCTCCAGAAGGGCGTACTGAGGGTCTAGTCTAGATGCTCTAGAAAATCTAGATACTCTAGAAATAAAAAAGAAAAAACAATGGAAATACAGATAGGTAACAGATTGGCCGAAGTCACCCTGCTCAGCAAGGAAGGCAACAAGGTTTCGATTGAAATCGACGGCAAGATCTACAACGTCGATATCTGCATGTTTGCCAATGGCCAGGTGTCGATTTTGAACAATGGCCTTTCCTATGATGCCACCCTTATCAAGGGTGATACGGGCAAGCATTATCGCGTGGCTCTGAACTATTCGAACTACGAGATCGACATGCTCGACTCGCAGGCCAAGTATATGCGTATGCGCAAGAAGAACGACCTCGAGAAACAGGCCGACAAGATCAAGGCCCCCATGCCCTGCAAGATTGTCAAGGTATATGTGGAGCCCGGACAGCAGCTTCAGGCAGGCGACATTGTGCTCACTATCGAGGCCATGAAGATGCAGTCGAACATCTCGGTGTCGGAGGCCTGCACCGTGGCCGAAGTACGTTGTGCCGAGAATGATTCGGTGATGGCCGAACAGGTGCTGGTATCACTTAACCTTAATGCATGACAGAAATTATGGAACATAAGAAATTGAACGTTCGTGAAAGAATAGATATACTCCTCGACAAAGGCACTTTCGTTGAGGTGGACAAATATGTGAAGCACCATTGCACCAATTTCGGCATGGAGAACAAGCGTGTGGCCGGCGATGGCGTGGTGTGCGGTTATGGCAAGATCGACGGTCGCCTGGTCTTTGTCTATGGTTTTGACTTCGCTGTGCTGGGCGGTTCGCTCAGTGCTGCCAATGCTGCCAAGATTGCCAAGGTGCAGGACGCTGCCCTCCGCAATGGAGCGCCTATCATCGGCCTGAACGATTCGGGAGGTGCACGCATCCAGGAGGGCATCGAATCGCTCTCGGGATTCGGCGACATCTTTTATCGCAATGTGATGGCTTCGGGTGTCATCCCGCAGATTTCGGCCATCATGGGCCCCTGTGCAGGCGGTAGCTGCTATTCGCCTGCCCTCACCGACTTCATCCTGATGGTGCGCGACGAGGCACAGATGTTCATCACCGGCCCCAATGTCGTGAAGCAGGTGACGCAGGAGGACTGCGACAAGGAGAGCCTCGGCGGTGCCGATGTTCACTCCTCAAAGTCAGGTGTCTGCCAGTTCGTCTGTGAAAGCGATGAGGAATGCCTGATGACCATCCGCGAGCTCATTGGCTTCCTGCCCAACAACAACATGGAGGATGCACCCGCCCTACCGCAGACCGATGAAGTGACCCGACAGGTACATGAGTTGGAAGGCGTAGTGCCTGCCGACCCCAATATCCCCTACAACATCAAGGACATCATTGAGCCCGTCTGCGATCATCAGTACTTCTTCGAGATTGCACCAAACTTTGCGAAGAATATTGTCATCGGCTTCGGCCGCATGGCAGGCCGCACGGTAGGCTTCATCGCCAATCAGCCCCAGGTGCTGGCAGGTGCTCTCGACATCGACGCTTCGGAGAAGGGTGCACGCTTTGTGCGCTTCTGCGACTGCTTCAACATCCCGATCATCGCCATCGAGGACGTGCCGGGCTTCATGCCGGGCATTAACCAGGAGCATGGCGGCATCATCCGTCATGGTGCCAAGCTGCTCTACGCTTTTGCTGAGGCCACTGTGCCGAAGATTACCCTGATCACTCGCAAGGCTTATGGCGGTGCCTACATTGTGATGAACTGCAAGCAGCTCGGAGCCGATGTCAACCTCGCCTACGAGAGTGCTGAGATTGCCGTGATGGGTGCCAAGGGCGCTGTGTCAATCCTCTATCGCAAGGAAACGCCCGAGCAGCAGGCCGAGCGAATCAAGGAGTATGAGGCCAAGTTCAACAACCCCTACTGCGCAGCCGAACTGGGCTTTATCGATGACATCATTTCGCCAGCCGATACCCGCAAGGCGCTCATCCAGGGCCTCGAGTGCTGCCGCAACAAGAACAAGTCCAATCCACCCAAGAAGCATGGCAACATGCCTGTCTGAGCCATCGTTCAATGACATTTGAAGAGATTCTCGCCAAGCAGGGCAAGCTGGTCTATACCAATGTGGGCACCAGCATGATGCCCCTGTTGCGTCAGCACCACGATCTGCTGATCATTGCGCCCAAGCCAAAGGAACGTCTCAAGATGTGGGATGTCCCCCTTTATCGCAGGGACAATGGTCAGTATGTCATGCACCGTGTGCTCTGGGTGCGCAAGAATGACTACATCCTATGCGGTGACAACCAGTGGCATCTCGAGAAGGGCATCCAGGACCGGCACATCATCGGTGTGCTGGAAGCACGGTCACGCGATGGCAAGTTATTGCCGGTACGTGCCACCGCCGAGCATCCCGAGGTGCCGTTCAGCTACAAGCTCTATGTCTTCCTATGGTGTTTCTTTTTCCCCATTCGTGCATTCCTGGTTTATTTTCACACGAAATGGGTTATTTATAAATATCGCAAAAACAAATACAAAAAGTAATGAAACTGAAATACAATTTTGCCATTCAAAAGGTGACCGATTTCTGGGCAGCGGTGCCTGTGGGCAGAGATGCCCATCGGTATCGTGGCGTGATGAGCCTTAATGAGAGCGCCAAGGACATGATGGAGTTCCTGCGTGAGGACATCATCGAAGAGGAACTTGTCCAGAAGATGCTCGAGACGTATGAAGTCCCCGAAGAGCAGCTTCGTCGTGACGTGGCCGAACTGATCCAGAAGCTCCGCGAGGCTGAAGTGCTGGACGAATAAGAGAGAAGAGGCGTTATTCCCGGTTTTTCGTTATACCGATATGCCGGAATAACGTAATACCGGATTTTCGTAATATCGTTACACCGGAATTCCGAGATACCGAAATACCGAAATTCCGGCATCCCGAAATAAATTTTTCACTAACATGTTTTCTGGCACCTATCTTTTTGCAGATATCCCCGTTCGCATCTTTTCGCTCTACGAAGAGGTGCAATTGATGTGTGCTGACTATCGTGCCGAACAAGAAGCCGAGGTTGTTGTCACGACGACAGAAGAGGAGATTGCTGAAGAGGACAGATTGAGCGACGAACAGCGAGAACTGGAAGGATTGCCGCCCTATCACTTCACGAATTCTTATCTGGAAACGCTGACCGTCTATCGAAAGATTGCCCTGGCATTCCTGGAACGCAATGTGCTCTTGATGCACGGGTCGGTGGTGGCTGTCGATGGCTTGGCATATATGTTCACTGCACTCAGCGGAACGGGCAAGAGCACGCATGTGCGGCTTTGGAGAAATCTGTTTGGAAAGCGTGCCGTGATGGTGAACGACGACAAGCCCCTTGTTCGAATCGAAGAGGGGCGTCCTATTGTCTATGGCACGCCCTGGGACGGCAAGCATCACCTGAGCAACAACATCGCCGTGCCGCTCAAGGCCATCGTCGTGCTTCGACGCGGGGTCGAAAACGAGATTCATGCCCTCACGGCGCAGGAGGCGTTTCCGACACTCCTCCAGCAGTCGTTCCGCACCGAGGATCCGCTGGTGACCATCCGCACCATGCAGCTTTTGAGCATGCTCGCCAAGCATGTCGGACTTTATGAACTGCATTGCAACATGGATCCCGAGGCTGCCGAGGTAGCTTATCGTGGCATGAACAAATAATTTCACGAATTAGAGAATTATCGAATAATTAAGCGAGTATATTAGTTCAGCAAACAATAATTCTTTAATTCGCTAATTCGTGATAAAAAATTAATTCCAGAACATCGACATTCGTATGCTGAACCAATTGCGATATTTCTACGAACAAAGCAAGGGATTCAGGCTCAAGATAATCTTGAGTCTGATGCTTGGTGTGCTGAGCATCGTGTTCGGCCTGCTGTTCATCTATGTCAGCAAGTGTATCGTCGATATTGCCACGGGCAAGATGGATGCTGACCTGTGGACCTTTGTGGGGATTCTCGCATTCATGTTGTTCATGCGTCTGGCACTTCATGGAGCGAACATCTGGTTGAACGGGCGCGTCAACCAGGGATTGGTCAATGCAATGCGAAGCCGTCTCTTCGACGATGTGCTCAACAGTCCGTGGCATGGACGCGAGGACCGCAAGTCGGGCGATGTCATGAGCCGCATCGGCGAAGACCTTCGTGTCGTAGTGGAGTGCATCACGCGCGACATTCCCGATGTGTTCCTGGCTACATTCCAGCTGCTGGCTGCCTCGTGGTTCCTGTTCAGCCTGCAGCCCCGCCTGCTTTGGATTGTGCTGGTCATTGTCCCCGTAGCGATAGTGCTCACCAAGGTCTATTACAAGACGATGCGCCGCCTTACCAAGCAGATTCGTCGGGAGGAGGCCGACATACAGAGCCATATTCAGGAGTCGGTCGAGAATCGGCCGCTGCTGCTTTCGCTGCGTCGCACAGGATTGATGATCGAACGACTTGTTGGGAAGCAGGATCACCTCTTCCGCACTTTCTCGCGCCGTCTGCGCTTCTCGATCAGCACCCGCCTGCTCATCTCCAGCGGATTCATGATAGGATATTACACAGCCTTTGTGTGGTCGGCCTACGGCATCATGATTGGTACGGTGACCTATGGTATGATGACAGCCCTGCTTCAGCTCGTCGGGCAGGTGCAGGGACCTATTCTCAACCTTTCGTCTCTTTTCCCCGCCATTGTCCGTGCCACAACGGCAGGCGAACGTCTGAAGGACCTCGAGAATCCCGATCCTACCTATTTTATAAATAGGGCGAAGCAGGAACATCCGACGAAGGGCACCATCATGGGCCTGAAGCTCCAGAACGTCTCCTATCGCTATCCCGATGGAGACCATGATGTGCTCCACGACTATACCTGTACTTTCGAACCAGCTTCGAGCACAGCCATCATCGGCCCGACAGGAAGCGGCAAGAGCACCTTGGTGCGTATTCTCCTCGGCTTGCTGCGTCCCACCAGCGGGACAGTGCGTCTTGTCGATAAGGACGGCAACACGCTGCCGTTGGAGGAAGATGCGTATGCCATCTCCTACGTGCCGCAGGGCAACAGCCTCCTGAGTGGCACAATTCGCGACAACCTGCAGCTCGGCAAGCTCGATGCCACCGACGAAGAGATGCGCGATGCCCTTTCGCGTGCAAGTGCCCTCTTTGTCTATGAGCTGCCTCGTGGGCTCGACACATTGTGCGGCGAAAAGGGCAGCGGCCTCTCCGAAGGGCAGGCCCAGCGCATCGCCATTGCTCGTGCGCTGCTCCAACCGGGCTCGATACTCATCCTGGACGAGGCGTCATCGGCCCTCGATCCGAACACCGAACGACAGATTCTTGAGGAGCTGCAGCAGCAGGAACTGCACAAGACGCTGATTTGGGTGACTCATCATATGGTGGTGCGTGACTATATGCAGCATTGTATCGTCGTTGATGACGAAACATGACCTGTTCGCTTGCATATTATCCTTTTTGTTGATGGAATATTGGCGCAGTTTTCCCGTTTTTTTAGGCAAAAGTCATTTTTTTTCTCATTTTTCTGTAAAAAATATTCGAAAAATTTGGTACGCATTGATTTTTGCTTTATCTTTGCCCTCAACTTTGCGATTGTAAATCTCGTCAATCGTGCATGTCATTCATAATTCATTAGCTTATGCGAAAACTTTTACTCTCTTTGGTGGCTTGTGCCATCACCTTTTTCTCTTTTAATGCTGCTAATGCCGAGGGACAGCTGTTCTTAGGTTATTGCGACGGTGTGATCGCCACCGGTACGTCTGGTACCATTGCTGGCCATCCTGCCAGAAACGCTACGATAGGAGCTGCCATCCGCATCCCAGCTTCGATGCTTGGCTCTTACCAGGGTCTTCAGCTTACGACAGTTCGCGCAGGTTTTCCCGACGTTTCGTCTTATCCTGAGGCTCTCACCGCGTGGATTGCTACCAGCCAGGACGGAGAGCGTATTGCCACCGGCACTCTTTCTGCTCCTGTGGCCGGTTGGAACAACATCGTGTTGGATCAGCCCTACACCATCACAGGCAATGAGGCCGAATTGTGGATCGGGTACGAGTTCGTACAAGCAAAAAAACTGAATGTCCTTTCTTTTGTGGGTGAGACCAATGCCGATGGCTGCTGGGTTATTAAGAACGGCGAGTACATTGACTACTCGAAGTATAACTATGGTTCTCTCTCCCTCGAGGGTACTGTAGAAGGTGACAACATCCCCCAGCACAACCTGTCCATCCTTTCAGCTTCGACCAGCTATACTATGACTCAGCTTGGTGAGCCCATCAAGATGAATGCACGCATTACCAACAGCGCAGTTCTCGCTGCCGAAAAGCCCGTCATCGAGTGCAGTCTCAATGGAAATCTGGTCTATACCTACGAATATCCTGGTACCCTCAACTATCGTGACAAGGCCGACGTGCGTTTCGAAATTCCTTCGGAGAGCATTACCGAAGAGGGCGACGTCAAGATTGACCTGAATCTCAAGTGGGCCGATGGTTCAGCCGACGAATACGAAGCCGACAACTCCTGCAGTCTTACCACGGCAATTGTCAAGGAGGTCAATGTTCGTGTCATGGTGACCGAAGAGGCAACCGGTGGATGGTGCCAGTGGTGTGTGCGTGGTCTTGTCGGCATGGCTTACATGCGCGAGAATTATCCCGATGAGTTCATCGGCATCGGTGTTCACAATGGAGACCCTTACGCGATTAGGGTTTACGATAGCTGGATAGGAAACTGGATTGAGGGTTATCCGAGTGCTGTTGTCAATCGTTCGAAGGTCGTTGATCCCAATAGCGCCGAATTGGAAAGCAATCTGAAGAATATGTATCCTTTCAGCGAGTTTGGATTGAAGCTCGCTGCCAAGGCCGACGAGAGTGGCAAGGTGAAGTTTACTGTTGAACTTTCCTCTTTGGCTTCTAATGCCGATGCGCAGTACAACATGGCATTTGTCCTGCTGGAGGATAAGCTTCCGATTTCACAAGCCAATGCCTATGCCGGTGGCGGCCAAGGCCCCATGGGCGGATTCGAAGATCTGCCGAGCCGTTGCGATATCGAGATTGACGATGTGGCACGTGCCATCTATCCTTCGGCTACAGGTTCCAGCGAACTCGTTCCTGCTCAGATTACTCGCGGCGAGGTCTATACCATCGAACACGAGGCTGTGCTCCCAACCATCGCCGATGGCAACAACGTCTGGGCTGCTGTGCTTCTGATGAACCGCAACTCCGGTGAAATCGTGCAGGCCGCCAAGGTTTCCAGCATCGAAGGTCTTGCTACGGGCATCCAGCAGGTGAGCCGTGATGCCGAAACCGGCATCGAGACCGTCTTCGACCTTCAGGGCCGTCGCCTCAATAACAATGCAACAGGTATTGTCATTCGCAACGGCCGCATCAGCTTCCAGCGCTGAGCGGTCGGGCGAATGCCCAACCTATAGAATACAAACCTTTCATTTTTTATTTACCTTTAATTACTAACTTCTATGAAGAAATTTTTACTTCTCGTAGCTGCTGCAACATTGATGTTGGGCGCTACTGCTGCGACTCCAAAAATCGCATCACAGGCCAAGCAGGTTTCAACCGTGAAACTGAACCGGGTAGCCAAGACCCAGGCTTCGGCTGAGTTTACCGCTTCTGGTATGTTGAAGGCTAAGGCTACTGCCGGCACCATGCGCCGTGCTAAGGCCGCTGTTACCCCTGAGGGCGAAGCCAAGCCTTACGCCTTTAGCGCTTATATCCAGTCGCTTTTTGGCATCTCCTACTATCCTGGCATTGCTGTGAATGTCAGCGCCAGCGAGGATGGCTCTAAGGTCTTCTTCGACAATTTGTTCCCCGCTTCGTTCCTTAACGGTGAGGCTTGGGTACAGGGTAATGTATCGACCGATGGCACCAGTGTAACCGTTCCTACTGATGTGGCTGTTGCTGAAATGCCTTGGACTGACAGCGAAGGTGTTGAGCATGTCGATGTATGCTATGTAGGTGAACTGGTTCTCAGCGATGAGCCCGATGAGGAAGGCTATTACACTATCGTAGGTGTTAAGGAGGTTGTGTTCAACAAGGAAGGCAACAATATCTTTGTAGAAGATGATGTGGAAAACCCCTCTCGTTACATCGCCCTCTATGACATCGAGCCTGATGGATCTTATTATCCATGGGATTATGTTCTCTGCCCATCTTATGAGTCAGTCGAAAATCTCCCAGCTGCTGTTGAACTCCCCGAAGGCGCTGAGCCCGCTGAGTTCATCTATTCTTACGTGGATTCCTGGGGCGATCCTGTAATGGAAAAGAGTCTCGTCTATGTCAATGGTTCTGACGTTTATATGAATGACCTTGCCGCTGGCTTTGATTTCTGGGTAAAAGGCACCCAGGAGGGCAATACTGTTACCTTCCCTGCTGGTCAGTATCTCGGCGTTGATGGCTACTACCTGTTCTATACTCCTTTCTATATTGATGGCACCCAGAATGAGAATAATCAACTCTTAACCTTCCCCTGTGACTACACGTTGACCTTCGATCCAGAGACTGGTATCTATAGCAACCTCGATGAGAACGTTTATTCGGCATCCGGACTTGCTGATGGCTCACTTTATGACTACTCCAACCAGTATGTAGTTAAGCCATACGCTGGCGATGTTCCTGCTGTTCCTTCTGATCCTTACGATCTCTCGATTACGGACTATTTTGAGTCTTTAGGCCAGTATCGTCTGAACTATACACTCGATCCAGTCGATGTTGATGGCAACTTCATCAACCCAGAGAAGCTCGGCTACTACATCTATCTCGATGGTGAGCAGTACACTCTCACACCTGACGTATTCGTAGAGCTCACCGAGGATATGGATCTCATTCCTTACACCTTCACTGATAATTGGGATATCTTCAACGGCACTTGCTACGTTGCCGAGGCTCTCTTCACCACTCTTGGCGTTCAGGCAGTTTATACCGTTGATGGCGAGACCAACTACTCGAATGTTGTAAGCGTTGACCTCGAGGGTAATGTAACTACCGTTCCTGCTCCACAGCTCAATCCCGACGGCATCAGCAACGTAACTGCTAAGCAGATCACCAGTGTAGCTATCTACGATGCTGAGGGCCGCAAGCTCGACGCTGCTCAGAAGGGCGTGAACGTTGTGAAGATGGTTGCTGCTGACGGCAGCGTGAAGACCGTCAAGATGTTCAAGAAGTAAGTTCTTCTTTCGTTATGTCGTTATTCCGGGATATCGTTATACCATAATTCCGGAATAACGGAATCTCGAAATAACGGAATACCGTTATACCGGAATAACGAAAAACTTCAAAACCAAAGAAAAAAGACTAAATTCTGACTTTTTTTCACCTATCGCGGCGAAGATATCGAAATAATTCGTATCTTTGCCGCGCTTTTTGTGTATCGAAGGGTTCACCGTTGTAAGCTGGCCTGCACATGAAGCACAATTTAATTCCATAAACTATATAGAAATTTGTAATTCTATGATCAAAATCACTTTTCCCGACCAGTCGGTACGGGAGTTCGAGGACGGCGTAACGCCCCTCCAGGTGGCTGAATCAATCAGTCCACGTTTCGCACAGGATGTACTCGTTGCCAAGGTGGGCGACGAGATGTGGGACCTCACACGCCCCATCACAGCCGATGCAGCCATCAATTTCTACAAATGGGATTCCGAGGAGGGCAAGCATGCGTTCTGGCACTCGTCGGCCCACCTGCTCGCCGAGGCTTTGCAGGAACTCTATCCCGGCATCCAGTTCGGTATCGGTCCTGCCATCGAGAATGGCTTCTACTACGATGTAGTGCCTGCCAATGGTGAGAACATCAAGGAGTCCGACTTCCCGAAGATCGAGAAGAAGATGCTCGAGCTGGCCCGCGAGAAGCAGGCCATCGTGCGCCGTGATGTGCCGAAGGACGAGGTGCTCAAGGAGTTTGCCGCCAAAGGTCAGACCTTCAAGTGCGAGCTGATTTCCGAACTTGAGGACGGTCACATTTCGACCTACACACAGGGTAGCTTCACCGACCTCTGCCGTGGACCACACATCCCAACTACCGCCCCCATCAAGGCGTGCAAGGTGCTGAGCGTCGCTGGTGCCTTCTGGCGTGGTAACGACAAGAACCCGCAGATGAACCGTGTCTATGGCATCACCTTCCCCAAGGCTTCGATGCTCGACGAATACCTCAAGCTCATCGAAGAGGCCAAGAAGCGCGACCACCGCAAGCTCGGCAAGGAGATGGAGCTCTTCGCCTTCTCGCAGAACGTAGGCCAGGGTCTTCCCCTTTGGTTGCCTAAGGGAGCTGCTCTCCGTATGCGTCTGCAGGAGTACCTCACGAAGATTCAGAAGCGTTACGGCTATGTGCAGGTTATCACCCCACATATCGGCAACAAGAACCTCTACGTGACTTCTGGCCACTGGGCAAAATATGGCAAGGATTCCTTCCAGCCCATCGCTACGCCTGAGGAAGGTGAGTTCTACATGCTCAAGCCAATGAACTGCCCCCACCACTGCGAGATCTACAAGACTTCGCCACGTTCGTACCGTGACCTCCCGTTGCGTATGGCCGAGTTCGGCACCGTCTATCGCTACGAGCAGTCGGGTGAGCTTCACGGCCTGACCCGCGTGCGTTCGTTCACACAGGACGATGCACACCTCTTCTGTCGTCCCGACCAGGTGAAGGAGGAGTTCCTGAAGATCATCGACATCATCATGATTATCTTCAAGGCACTCGACTTCACGCAGTTTGAGGCACAGATTTCGCTGCGCGACAAGGTGAACCGCGAGAAGTACATCGGTTCGGAGGAGAACTGGCAGAAGGCCGAGCAGGCCATCATCGATGCTTGTCAGGAGAAGGGTCTGCCTGCTCACGTAGAGTATGGTGAGGCTGCCTTCTATGGCCCGAAGCTCGACTTCATGGTGAAGGATGCCATCGGTCGTCGTTGGCAGCTGGGTACCATCCAGGTGGATTACAACCTGCCTGAGCGCTTCCAGCTCGAATATACCGGCGCCGACAACCAGAAGCACCGTCCCGTGATGATTCACCGCGCACCCTTCGGTTCGATGGAACGTTTCGTGGCCGTATTGCTCGAGAATACAGCCGGCAAACTGCCGCTCTGGCTCGCTCCCGACCAGGTTGCTATCCTGCCTATCTCCGAGCGCTTCAACGACTATGCCTACGAGGTGAAGAATATCCTTGAGCGTCAGGAGATCCGCGCTTATGTCGATGACCGCAACGAGAAGATCGGCCGCAAGATCCGCGACAACGAGATGAAGAAGACTCCCTACATGCTCATCGTGGGCGAGAAGGAACAGGCCGAGCGTATGGTCAGCATCCGCAAGCAGGGTGCAGGCGATGGCGGCTCGATGTCCATCGACGACTTCGCTACCATGATTGTCAACGAAGTGAAGTCGCAGATTGAGCACTCCAGCTATTGATGCTCTGATTGCTGCGGCAATTGTAGCTTTCGATTGCTTCAGCAATTAATCAATCGTACTGAATGTAAAAAGCGTCCGTGTCATTTTTCGTGACACGGACGCTTCCTTTATTTGTTCGAATCCTTTTTCTTTTTCCGATACTCGCGGTTCTTCTTCTCACTTGCAAACAGTTCCACGGCAGCATCGGTCAGTTCTTTCGGCCAAACGTTCTGCCCTTCGCCCACGATGGAGGCCCAGGGACAAAGCGTCTTGTACTCGTCGTCGAAGACGATGGTATAAGGCGGCCCGCACCGGTCGTTGACGCTCATATACATGTGCCGTCCCTCGTACATGATCTGGCACGCATCACCTTCGGTCATCTCTGTGTTGAGCTGGTCGAACTGAGCTTTGTCTAGCTCGTAGAGGTTGTAGTTCATGCCACCTCCGTATTCTCCGAAATATCGGTCGAGCTTTTCGTCATAGACGGCCGTCCAGCCGTAACCTTTTTTGACTTTCATAGGAATATGTATAAAAAATGATAACTTTTGATGTGTTGGTAACTATCGCTGCAAGATGTTGACTCCATCCGGCGCATTGACAACGGAATGCACCGTGCCGTCAGGCCTTCGCTCGTGTCGGATAGTGACGGCGCCGAAGGGAGTGGGGAAGGAGCCTTCGACCCACTCGAGGTCCCCCAGATGAGGCGTAACGCGCAGGGTGCGGCATCCGGGGTCGATGACTTCTACGCCCAACACGTGACGCGAAAGCCAGGCCGTGGGACCGGAGGCCCAGCCGTGGCAGAACGAATGGCGATAGCTGATGTAGCAATAGTCGCCGTAGTCGCGATGCACATCGACCACGTCATGTGGCTCGGTGATGAGCAAGGGTGAATCGATGGGCACCACGCCGTATTTGCGCGACGGGTCGGGCGACGTGATCCAGTCGAGATGGAAATCCTCCCAGAAGGTTGTCGCACCGAGGTCGAGCATCGCGCCCCAGTACTGGCGGATGATGTCGATGGCCTGCTGGTGACAGTCGGCCAAGGCCAGTGCTTCGAGCATATAGTAGCCGTAGAAGGTTGAGAAGCCGTCGCTGCTGAAGTTCCCGTTGGGTTGTTCGAGTCCGGCAATCATCTTCAGGGCACGGGCCTGCTGCAGATTGTTGTCGGGTAATATCTTCTTGGCAAGGCGCCCGGCGATGTCGCGGCATTTGCCTGCATGAGCATCGTCACCGAGCACGCGACAGAGCACCTCCGCATCGTGCATGGCCCACGAGAGCAGGGCACGATAGCCGGCTTCCACGCCCTGCTGGTTGGGCGACGAGGGCCAGTCGAGGAAGCGCTTCAACTGGCTCTTCGTGTTTTCCTCCAGACGTTCGGTGCCGTCGGCATCGACCAGCGGGTCAATCTTGTCGATGAGCCCCATGATATAGGGTCGATGTTGTTCGAGGAAGGCCTTGTCGCCACCGTGCATGTACCAGTCGTGCTGGATGATGAGATACCACATCGAGTAGCTGCTGATGCCATTGAGCCAGCGGGGCAGCGGGTATTGGCTGACAGCCAGGTCGAGCGAACGGGGCACCACCTCGTTCTGTCCGAAGACCGAAAGGATGGTCTGCACCTCGGGGTGCATATCGCCCAGCCACACGGCACGGTCGCGCTTGATGCCATCCCACAGATATTCCTGCATACAGAGGTGGACGGTGTAGGCGCCCGTCATCCAGATGGAGTCGAGGCGCGGGTCGCTTGAACGGAATGACCCGACATAGGGGATGTCGCGATATCGCAGGATGGCTGTTGCCTCCTTGACCTGCAGCCGACGGTTGGGGTCGAGCAGGTCGATGCGCACGAAGCGGAAGCCTGTCGAGCCAATCTCAATCTGCCCGTAGCGCGGCACAAGATAGATGTCGTCGCGTGTGGCATGGTCGTTCGATGCGAATCCCGTGCGGTTTTGCCCATCGTCGGGTTCGGCACAACATTCGCCGACACTCTCGCCAAAGCGGATGCGGACGTGCGACGATGCGGCATTGGCCGAGCCGATAACCAGCTTCAGACCTCCATGCAGTTCGCGGCCGTAGTCAAGCAGGATGCTTGCCGTGTCGCAATCGGCGGTCTGCAGGATGCACGTCGGTGTGCCAGCCATATCGGGTTGACCTGTGCCTGGGGTGAGCAGCACGTCGTGGTGCGTGATGTTGCCCTGCATCCAGACGATGCGCTGAGGCACAAGATAGGCGCGGGTGAGCTGGTCGATATGGGCCGTTTGCGTGTCGAACACGGGAGGAAGCGTCTGGGCCATGGCATTGCCGGCGGCCAGTAGGCAGAGGGACAAGAGGAGGAAACGCATGGGATTGATCAAAAATAAAGCACGTGTTTGATGCTGAGAGGGATTAAGTAAGATTTGCAATCATTCTGTCGCCCATGACGGACTTCAGCATCTGGAAAGCCCTGTCACCCGTGCAGTGGCTGGTGTAGAATTGTGTCTGGGGATATTTTTCTTTTAGTCTTTTCCCGAGGGCGATGAGTTCGTCGTCGGATTCCTGCCCGTCGAGCAGATGGAAGCCGCCGATGACGGTCTCCACGGGCCAAGGACAGGCAGCGAGGATGTTCTCCAGGCCGCTGTGAGCACAGCCGGTGAAGAGCAGCCCGTCGGCATAAAGTGCCAGTTCATGACGAAAGTCATCGCGCAGGTATTCACCCGCAGCATTGCGGACGAAGAGCATGTCGTTCCCCTTGGGCAAAGGGTGGGATTGGGGGATGCGGGCGATGATGTGAAGGCCTTCATCAATCTCGCAGGTTTGGCTGATGAGCAACATCCGCTCTTGCGGCAAAGTGGGCCACATGGTCGTGATGCTGTGCAAAAACTTGCGCTTTGAGAAATACTCTCCTGTCAGCGCATCCGGCGAGACGATGATGCGGGCTTTCGAGTTGATGTTCAGGAAATGACGCAAGCCGCCCGCATGATCGGCATGCCCATGCGAGATGAACACATAGTCCA
>JAEEGH010006158.1_pt1 | contig 29538 bp, 25 predicted proteins | sample 9134181 | NCBI WGS metagenome assembly JAEEGH01 (sample SAMN16246544, study PRJNA631951) | gut metagenome | biome: gut microbiome; feature: rumen; material: DP-attached | host: Bos | place: Iran: Karaj | collected 2018-10 | reverse complement strand
TAATTATTGAAATATGGGAATATTCGGCTTTTTTAATAAGGACAAGAAAGAGACGCTCGACAAGGGTCTGGAGAAGACCAAGACGAGTGTGTTTGATAAGTTGGCGCGTGCCGTTGCAGGAAAATCAAAGGTCGACGACGACGTGCTGGATAACCTCGAGGAGGTGCTGATCACCTCTGACGTGGGTGTGGACACAACGCTGAAGATTATTCAGAGGATAGAGGAGCGTGTGGCCCGTGACAAGTATGTGAGTACATCGGAACTGAATGCCATCCTGCGCGATGAGATTGCAGCCCTGTTGGCAGAAAATAATTCGGAAGACCAGGACAACTGGGATCTGCCCAGCGACCATAAGCCATACGTAATATTGGTAGTGGGTGTGAATGGTGTGGGTAAGACCACAACCATCGGCAAGCTGGCCTGGCAGTTCAAGCAGGCAGGTAAGAAGGTCTATCTTGGTGCTGCTGATACCTTCCGTGCTGCAGCTGTGGAGCAGCTCTGCATCTGGGGTGAGCGGGTAGGTGTGCCTGTGGTAAAGCAGCAGATGGGTTCCGACCCTGCCAGTGTGGCCTTTGATACCCTCTCAAGTGCCAAGGCCAATGGTGCTGACGTCGTGCTGATAGATACGGCAGGTCGTCTGCATAACAAGGTAGGCCTGATGAACGAGTTGAAGAAGATCAAGGATGTGATGAAGAAGGTGCTGCCTGAGGCTCCTGACGAGGTAATGCTCGTGCTCGACGGTTCGACAGGACAGAACGCCTTTGAACAGGCTAAGCAGTTTGCCGCCGTCACCCAGATCACATCGTTGGCTATCACCAAACTCGACGGTACGGCCAAGGGTGGGGTGGTCATCGGTATCTCTGACCAGTTGAAAGTGCCTGTGAAGTATATCGGACTCGGCGAGAAGATGGAAGACTTGCAGTTGTTCAACAAGCGCCAGTTTGTAGACTCGCTGTTTAATAATGCATAATTCATAATGCATAATGAAGAAGACGATTGACATCATCTCTTTGGGTTGTTCCAAGAATCTTGTGGACAGTGAATGGCTGATGGGCCTGATGGAGGCCAATGGCTATCATTGTACCCACGATAGTGATGACCCGCAAGGTGAAATCGTCGTTGTGAATACCTGCGGTTTCATTGCCGATGCCAAGGAGGAGAGCATCAACACGATTCTTGAGTTTGCCCAGGCCAAGGCGGAGGGCAGGATAGAGAAACTCTTTGTGATGGGCTGTCTCTCAGAGCGTTACCTCGCCGACCTTGAGAAGGAAATTCCTGAGGTGGATGGGTGGTATGGGAAGTTCAACTACAAGAATCTGCTGAAGGATTTGTCGAGGAATGAGGAAGGAGGAACGAGGAATGGCTTTAGAAAAATTACCACCCCGCCACATTATACCTATATAAAAATCAGTGAGGGCTGTGACCGTCATTGTGCCTATTGTGCTATCCCGCTGATTACAGGTCGACACAAGAGTCGTCCGATGGAGGAGATTCTTGATGAGGTACGCCAGTTGGTGAAGCAGGGCACAAAGGAATTCAATGTCATTGCCCAGGAACTGACCTATTATGGTGTGGATATCGATGGTCGTCAGCATATTGCCGAACTGATTGAGAAGATGGCCGATATCTCTGGGGTGGCGTGGATCCGATTGCACTATGCCTATCCGACACACTTCCCTTGGGACCTGCTGCGAGTGATGCGGGAGAACCCCAACGTCTGTAAGTATCTCGATATCGCCCTCCAGCATATTTCAGATAATATGTTGAGTCGAATGCAGCGCCATGTGACAAAGGCAGAGACCTATGAACTGGTGGAGCGACTGCGCAAGGAGGTACCAGGCATCCATATTCGTACCACGCTGATGGTGGGATTCCCAGGAGAGACGGAAGAGGACTTTGAGGAATTGAAGAAGTTCGTCAAGTGGGCCCGTTTTGAACGGATGGGCGCCTTTGCCTACTCAGAAGAAGAAGGCACCTATTCAGAACAGCACTATGATGATGATGTGCCTGAGGAGGTGAAGCAGCGTCGGCTGGATCAGTTGATGCGTATCCAGCAGCATATCAGTGAGGAACTGGAGGCTGAGAAAGTTGACAAGACCTTAAAGGTGATCATCGACCGTCAGGAGGGTGATTACTATATCGGACGCACGGAGTTCTGTTCACCGGAGGTAGATCCGGAGGTGCTGATTCCCGTTGCAGAACGGAAACTGACTATCGGCACGTTTTATGATGTGCTGATCACCGACTCGGAGGAATTTGATTTATATGGAACAACAATCATTCTGTGATTATGACTAATAAGGATTTTATTTTGGAATTAGCGGAGCAGACGGGCTATTCGCCCGAAGACACGCAGAAGATGGTCAATGTGATCGTTGAGACGATGGGAGACATCTTCCAGGAAGACAACATTGTGCTCGTTCCGACATTCGGGACTTTTGAGGTCAAGAAGAAGATGGAGCGCGTGATGGTGAATCCATCGACAGGTCAGCGGATGCTCGTTCCACCCAAACTGGTGCTGAACTTCAAACCGAATGCGAATTGGAAGGAACAGATAAAGAATGGAGGAGACGAGTGATGGGAAAGGTTACGATTCAGGAAATTGCCAGTAAACTGATTGCTCAGAACGGTCTGAGCAAGAAAGAGGCCACGCTCTTCATCAATATGATGTTTGAGACCATCCGTGAGGCTTTGGAGCGGGATAAGATGGTTAAGGTGAAAGGTCTTGGTACCTTTAAGATCATCGATGTGGAATCCCGTGAGAGTGTGAATGTGAATACGGGAGAACGTGTACTCATCGAAGGTCATAACAAGATCACCTTCACGCCAGATGCCTTGATGAAGGAACTGGTCAACAAACCCTTCTCTCAGTTTGAGACCGTTGTGCTTAATGAGGGTGTGGACTTTAAGGATAATAAAGAGGAGGAAGTGGCTGAAGAGGCGCCTGTAATAGAGGAAGGTGAGAGTGAGATAGACGAGATTCCTCTGGTGGATTTCGTTTCGGGTGATGTGTCTGATAAAATTCAGGAAGAGATCTCTGACGAGGATATTCCAGAATGGGTGATTGAGCCAATGGCTGCACCTGTCACATCTCAGCCGATTGATCTTGGAACACCTGCGGAGCCTGAGACGCCAGTGGAACCTGAGATGCCTGCAGAGCCTGAGATGCCAGTAGAACCTGAGGTGGCAACAGAGCCAGAAATACCTTCTGATGCTGAGGAAAATGAGTTGCCAGTAGAAAAAACTACAGAAGAAATGGTAGAAGAAACGGTAGAAGAAACTTCGGAATCAACTTCAGAAGAACCTGCTGAGGAATCCGTTGACGAATCTTCCGTCGAAGAAGAATATGTGGAGGAGGAAGAAGAGGAAGGAACAATTGGTGGTGGTATGAAATGGACGATGGTACTCCTGGCCTGTCTGATTTCGCTGCTTGTGGGTTATCTGCTGGGCAATTATTTCCCTTGGAATCGTCAGGCTGAGCCAACTGAAGCCCCAGCTCCCAAAATAGAGAAGGTCAAAGAAGCAACACCGGCTAAGAAGTCAGATGCCAAGCCTGTTGTTGAACTGGCAAAACAGCCTGAGGCAAAGGTTGAGGCTCCTGCTGAGAAAGCCGTCCCGTCTGAGGAGAAAGCTGATAAGCCTGTAGCAGCACCCGTGGAACAGTCAAAGCCTGAAGCTAAGTCTGAGGTTCAGAAACCTGTTGAGGCTCCCAAACCTCCTGTTGCTCAGAAACCCTTTGAGGCTCCCAAGCAGCAGCCCGTTGCTACAGCCCCTGCTGAAGTGAAACTCGACAAATATGAGGCGATGGACTCCCGTGTCCGTACTGGTGCCTATCGCATCGTCGGCCTGGATCATAAAGAAAAGGTGAAAGAGGGCGACAACCTCCTACGTATCACCAAGCGGACATTAGGACCAGGGATGGAGTGCTATATCGAAGTTTATAATGGTCTGAATGCTACTTCCCAGTTAAAAACTGGACAGGAAATTAAGATTCCAAAAGTGGAACGAAAGAAGAAAAAGACGGCCCAAAATTAGTACATAATTGGGAAATAATGAAAAAGTTTCTTAAAACTTAGGTTTTGGGAAACTTTTTTAATATTATTTAGTCACGTAGATGTACGGATAATCCCGTAAAATCACTACTTTTGCGGTCAAATTGAGAAAATGTCAAGAATTTGAGAATTAAAGTTAAAAGAAAAATATTATGGCAGAAGCAATTGATATCCGTGAATTGAACATCCGGATTGAACAACAAAGCGCATTCGTGACTAATCTGACAACGGGTATGGACCGTGTCATTGTGGGACAGAAACATCTGGTTGATTCCTTGCTCATCGGACTGTTGAGTGACGGACACATCCTGCTTGAAGGTGTACCTGGTCTGGCTAAGACATTAGCCATCAAGACCCTCTCACAGTTGATCGACTCGGAATACAGTCGTATCCAGTTTACCCCCGACCTTCTCCCTGCTGACGTCATCGGTACGATGATCTATTCACAGAAAGATGAGAAGTTCCAGGTGAAGCAAGGTCCTGTATTTGCAAACTTCGTGTTGGCTGATGAAATCAACCGTGCCCCAGCCAAGGTGCAGAGTGCCCTTCTTGAGGCTATGCAGGAGAAGCAGGTGACCATCGGCAGCCAGACATTCAACCTTCCGAAGCCTTTCCTGGTGATGGCTACGCAGAACCCCATCGAGCAGGAGGGAACCTATCCGCTGCCTGAGGCTCAGGTGGACCGTTTTATGTTGAAGGTGGTCATCGACTATCCCTCTATTGAGGAGGAGAAGAAGATCATCCGCGAGAATATCGCAGGAGAGATGCCGAAGGTGACACCCGTTACGACGGCAGAGGAAATCCTGAAAGCCCGTGCCGTTGTTGGTGAGGTGTATCTCGACGAGAAGATTGAACAGTATATCGCCGACATCGTGTTTGCTACGCGTTATCCTGACCGTTATGGTTTGAAGGACCTGAAGGATATGATTAGCTTCGGTGGTTCTCCGCGTGCCAGCATCAATTTGGCTAAGGCCGCCCGTGCTTATGCATTCATCAAGCGTCGTGGTTATGTGGTGCCTGAGGATGTGAGAGCCGTTGCCCACGATGTGCTCCGTCATCGTATCGGTCTGACCTACGAGGCTGAGGCTGCCAACATCACGAGTGAGGAGATTGTATCTAAGATCATCAACAAGGTCGAAGTGCCTTAATGATTGAACATTGACCATTGAACATTGAAGATGGAGACATCTGAGATTATAAAGAAGGTTCGTAAGATTGAGATTAAGACCCGTGGTCTGAGCTCAAACATCTTCGCTGGCCAGTATCATTCTGCCTTCAAGGGTAGGGGTATGGCCTTCAGCGAGGTGCGTGAGTATCAGTTCGGTGATGATGTCCGCGATATCGACTGGAATGTGACCGCCCGCTTCCACCGTCCTTATGTGAAGGTGTTTGAAGAAGAGCGTGAACTGACTGTGATGCTTCTCATCGACGTCAGTGGCTCACTCGACTTCGGTACGCAGAAGCAGATGAAGCGTGATATGGTGACGGAGATAGCTGCCACCATCGCCTTCAGTGCCATCCAGAACAATGATAAGATTGGCGTGGTGTTCTTCTCAGATCGAATCGAGAAATATATCCCTCCCAAGAAGGGACGCAAACACATCCTCTACATCATCCGTGAGATGCTCAATTTCCAGCCGGAGTCGAAGCGCACGGATGTGAAACAGGCGGTGGAGTTCCTTTCAAGCGTCCAGAAGCGTCGCACGACGGCCTTTATCCTCAGCGACTTTTATGTCCGTGATGAATTCCAGCAGTCTTTGCAGATCTGCAACCGTAAGCACGATGTTGTGGCCATTCAGGTTTATGACCAGCGTGCCAGGGAGTTGCCTGATGTGGGACTGATGAAGGTGGTCGATGCTGAGACGGGTCACGAACAGTATGTCGATACGGGGTCGAAGGCTCTGCGCCAGGCCTATCGCAAGTATTGGAACAGCCGTCAGTCACAGTTGGAGGAGACCTTTAACAAGAGCAATGTTGACCATGTGAGTGTCGCCACGAACGAAGACTTCGTGAAGGCGCTTATGATGTTGTTTAAACAGAGAAACTGATGAGAAGACTTTCGTTATGTATCATATTGACAGCGAGCATGTTGGCTGCGTCTGCGCAAGTATCGGTAGAGGCTGTTATTGACTCTATCCAGATCTTCGTCGGACAGCAGGCACATGTAACGCTGACAGCTACGGCCAAGGAGAATGCGAAGGTGGAGTTTCCGCAGTTCAAACCTATGGAGTACATCACCCCAGGTGTGGAGGTGCTCGACAGGCAAGAGCTCGAACAGCAGCCGCAGGACAATGGCTTTGTGTCTCGTTCGATGGTCTATACGATGACCTCGTTCGACGATACACTCTATTATATCCCGCCGATGACGGTGAAGATCGACGGCAAGCCCTATAAGAGCAAGAGTCTGGCGCTGAAGGTGCTGACCATCGAGGTGGACACCCTCCATGCTGAGCAGTTCTTTGGTCCCAAGGATGTGCAGGACAATCCCTTCCAATGGAGTGATTGGGAGGGCCCCTTCTGGCTGAGTGTGCTGATGCTTGTCTTGCTGGCCGTTGCCTACTATCTCTACCTCCGTCTGCGTGATAACAAACCGATTATCAGTCACATACGTATTGTGAAGCGCCTGTTGCCGCATCAGAAGGCAATGAAGGAGATAGAGCAGATCAAGGCCGACAAGATGGTGTCCTCAGAGAACTCGAAAGAGTATTACACGAAACTGACGGATACCCTCCGTAAATATATAGTGGAACGCTATGGTTTCAATGCAATGGAGATGACCAGTAGTGAGATCATCGAGAGACTGATGGCCTCGCAGGACCAGAAAGCACTGGACGAACTGCGTCAGCTCTTTACGACGGCAGACCTTGTGAAGTTCGCCAAGTATTCGACGCTGATCAATGAGAACGATGCGAACCTGGTCAACGCTATCGACTTCATTAACCAGACCAAGTTGGAGAATGTGCCTGTAGAAGAGACGATAAAGCCGCAGCTCTCTGAGGAAGACCAGCGTTCGCAGAAGACGCGTCGTATGCTGAAGTACTTCATCACCGCCATCGGTGTCGTCTGTCTGGCACTATTCGGCTATGTTGTCTATACATTGTATATGTTGTTAGGGTAATTAGGAAATAGAATGGAATTTGCCAATAAAGAATATCTGCTGTTGCTCCTGCTGATCATCCCGTACCTCATCTGGTATGTGATGTACAGGAAGAAGACAGAGCCCACTATGCGGATGAGCGACACGTACGCTTTCCGTTATGCGCCTCGCAGTTGGAAGGTGACGCTGATGCCGCTCTCCATGCTGTTGCGCATCCTGGCCTTCACGATGACCGTTCTGGTGCTGGCCCGTCCTCAGACACATAATTCATGGAGCAATAAATCCATTGAGGGTATCGACATCATGTTGGCGATGGACGTCTCCACCAGTATGCTGGCGGAAGACCTGAAACCGAACCGTATCGAAGCAGCCAAGCAGGTGGCCTCGGAGTTCATCGCAGGTCGTCCGGATGATAACATCGGTCTCTCCATCTTCGCAGGTGAAGCCTTCACACAGTGTCCGATGACCACAGACCACGCGTCGCTGCTGAATATGTTGCAGAATGTGCGTACGGATATCGCTGCCCGCGGACTGATTGAGGACGGTACTGCCATTGGTATGGGACTGGCCAATGCCGTCTCCCGTCTGAAAGAGTCGAAGGCGAAGAGTAAGGTGGTCATCCTGCTGACGGATGGCTCGAACAACCGAGGTGACATCTCTCCGATGACGGCTGCTGAGATTGCCAGGAGTTTAGGTATCCGTGTCTATACCATCGGCGTGGGAACGAACAATGTGGCACCTTATCCCATGCCTGTGGCTGGTGGTGTGCAGTATGTGAACATCCCTGTGGAGATCGATACGAAGACGCTCTCGGAGATTGCTGCTGCAACGGAGGGTGACTTCTATCGTGCTACGAACACTAAAGAACTGCGTAAAATCTACAAGGAGATTGATCAGTTGGAGAAGAGTAAGCTCAATGTGAAGACCTTCAGCAAGCGCTATGAGGCCTATCAGCCTTTTGCCCTTGTGGCTGTCATCGCCCTGCTGCTCGAGATCCTCTTGCGTATCACCATCTTCCGTCGCATCCCATAAATAGTAAATCGTAAATTCGTAAATCGTAAATATTTATTGTCGTGTTTAGATTTGAAGACCCCATATATCTCTGGCTGCTGGTGCTGATACCCATATTGGCACTCGTCAGATTCATATCATACAGAAACCAGCGTAAACGCCTGCGCAAGTTTGGTGATCCGTCGCTGTTGAAAGAACTGATGCCTGATGTGTCGCGTTTCCGTCCGTCTGTGAAGTTCTGGGTGTTGCTGGGTGCTTTGGCACTGCTCATCGTGATGCTGGCACGTCCACAGTTAGGTACGAAGATCAGTCACGAGAAGCGCGTGGGCATAGAGACCATCATCGCGTTGGACATCAGTAACTCTATGTTGGCGGAGGACATCATCCCCAGTCGTCTGGATCGTAGTAAGATGATGATAGAGAACCTGGTAGACCACTTCACTAACGACAAGATCGGCCTGATTGTGTTTGCGGGCGATGCCTTTGTGCAGCTTCCCATCACCAGCGACTATGTGTCTGCAAAGATGTTCCTGTCGAGCATCGACCCGTCGATGATGGCAACCCAGGGTACGGATATCGCCCGTGCCATCGAGATGGCCACCCATAGTTTTACTCAGGAAGAAGGTATCGGCAAGGCCATCATCGTCATCACCGATGGTGAGGACCATGAGGGTGGGGCGCTCGAAGCGGCTGAGGCAGCGAAAGATGAAGGCATGCGTGTCTATGTCTTGGGCGTAGGATCCACCAATGGTGCACCCATCCCCATCTCTGGCACAGGCAACTATATGACGGACCGTTCTGGCAATACTGTGATGTCTGCCCTTAATGAAGATATGTGTAAGCAGGTGGCACAGGCTGGTGGAGGCGCTTATATTCATGTCGAGAACAACAGCGCTGCCCAGCAGCAGTTGGATAGTGAACTCGACAAGCTGGCTAAGAAAGAGACCTCTACAACCGTTTACAGCGAGTTCGACGAACAGTTCCAGGCTGTGGGCATTCTCGTTCTTCTCCTGCTCATCATTGAGATCTGCATCCTCGACCGTCGTAATCCGTTGTTGAAGAATCTGTCGCTTTTCAAAAGAAAAGTGGAAAGTGGAAAATGGAATGAGAATACTCATACCCATCTGATTCTGTTGATGGTCATATCTCTTTCCACTTTCCTCTTTCCTCTTTCCACGATTGCTCAGACCGACCGTCAGTATATCCGTCAAGGCAACAAACTCTTCCGCAGTGGTGACTATCCCAATGCAGAGGTGTCTTATCGTAAGGCCATTGAGAAGAATCCCAAGAATCCGCAGGCTGTGTTTAACTTGGGCAATGCCCTGATGGCGCAGAAGAAAGATTCTGCGGCTGTGGTGCAGTTTGAGAATGCCTCGAAGTTGGAGACAAACCCGTTGCGTAAGGCGAAGGCCTTCCATAATATGGGTGTAGTCTGCCAGTCGCATAAGATGTATGGTGAGGCCATCGAGGCCTACAAGAATGCCCTTCGTCTGAACCCCGCTGACGATGAGACACGTTATAACCTCGTGCTCTGCAAGCATCAGCAGCAAAAACAGCAACAGAATCAGCAGAACCAGCAGGGCGGCAACGACGACAAGAAACAAGACGACAAGAAAGACCAGCAGAAGCAGGATCAGCAGAAAGATCAAAAAGATCAGCAAGACGACAAGAAACAGCAGGAGCAGCAAAAGCCCCAGATGAGCAAGGAGAATGCTGAACAACTGCTGAATGCCGCCATCCAGAATGAGAAGCAGACACAGGATAAGTTGCAGAAAGCTCAGCAGCAGCCCCAGCGTCGCGCTATCCAGAAGAATTGGTAGATTTTAGTTTGTAGTGTTTATAGTTTATAAGTTTATAGTTTATAGATAATGACTATACAAGAATGGAAATATCTGAGTTCAGAGGTGAGAGGTGAGAGACTATCTCTTGCGATGCGACTCATTGTGTTTATCTGCATATCTCTTACTTCTTGCCTCTTTCCTCTTACCTCTGTGTCGCAGACATTGACGGGCTCTGCTCCTTCCCATGTAGCCGTGGGTGAGCAGTTCCGCCTGACCTATACTGTCAATACGCAGAACGCCACCGACTTCCGGGCTGGCGACATCCCAGGCGAGTTGGAAGTGCTCATAGGCCCCAACCGTTCCATGCAGTCGAGCTATCAGATGATCAACGGACACACCAGTTCGTCGTCATCCATTACCTATACCTACATCGTCTGCGCCACGAAGAACGGTTCCTTTACCATCCCTCCCGCACACGTTGTGGTGGGTGGCAAGACCATCGCCTCTAACGCGCTGAATATCAAAGTGAGTGGCTCGCCTCAGGCAGGTGCAGGTTCAGGTGGATCCCCTCGTCAGCGTCGTCAGGACGAACAAGGGGAAATCCGTGATGCGGGCAGTCAGATTTCCGGTTCCGACCTCTTCATCAAGGTCAGTGCCAACAAGAAACGCGTCTATGAACAGGAGCCCATCCTTCTTACTTATAAGGTATATACCCTTGTGGGACTGACCAGCCTGCGTGGTGATATGCCAGACCTGAAGAGTTTCTACACTCAGGAGGTGAGCCTGCCCTCACAGAAGAGCTTCTCTATTGAGACCTTCAACGGACGTCCTTATCGTACTACCACTTGGAGCCAATATGTGATGTTCCCGCAGATGACGGGTAAACTTCAGATCCCAAGCATCACCTTCGAGGGCATCGTCGTACAGCAGAATCGTAACATCGATCCCTTCGAGGCGTTTTTCAACGGTGGCTCTGGCTATATCGAGGTGAAGAAGAAAATCATCGCCCCAGGTATTGATATCGAGGTGGATCCCCTGCCTGAGCGACCTGCTGGCTTCTCTGGCGGCGTTGGTCATTTCACCGTCTCTGCCTCGTTGAACAAGACGGAGACCAAGGCCAACGATCCCGTTTCAGTGCGCATTACTGTCAGTGGTACGGGTAATCTGAAGCTTGTCAAGCAGCCTCAGATTGAGTTGCCCAAGGACTTCGACAAATACGAGCCGAAGGTGACTGACAAGACAAAACTGACCACAGCGGGCATCGAGGGTTCGATGATCTACGACATCCTCATCGTGCCTCGTCATCAGGGTCACTATGAGATTCCTCCTGTCAGCCTGACCTATTTCGATACGACTTCCAAGACCTATAGGACCGTTACCAGCGAGCCTCTGACGCTTGATGTAGCGAAGGGGTCCGGTCCAGGTGCGATGAGTGACTACTCTGGTCAGCAGGATCTGCAGGAACTGAGTCGTGACATCCGTTATATCAAGACGGGCGACGTACGCCAGCAGGGCATCGACGAGTTCTTCTTTGGTTCTTCTGCATATTGGATTACGCTGGCCATTATGACCCTCGTGTTCATCTCGCTTTTCGTCATCTTCCGTCAGCGTGCCATTGAGAATGCCAACGTCACCAAACGTCGTGCAGGCAAGGCGAACAAGGTGGCCACGAAGCGTCTGAAGAAGGCCTCGAAGCTGATGGCCGACAACAAACCTGGTGAGTTCTATGATGAAGTGCTTCGTGCCCTCTGGGGTTATGTTGGCGACAAACTCAACATCCCTGTGGAACAACTCTCTCACGATAACATCAGCCAGCGTCTTAGCGAACGTGGAGTGGGTGAGGAGACCATTGCCCAGTTCATCGGAGCCCTCGATGAGTGTGAGTTTGAGCGTTATGCCCCAGGTGATCCTAAAGGAAATATGAATAAGGTATATGAAAAGGCTATGATGGCCATTGAACAGATTGAGGGAACGATGAAGCGAGGTAAAAGGTCAGAGGTTAGAGGTGAGAGAATACCTCAAGCCCGCCTGTTACTGCTTTTTATCATATCTCTCACCTCTTACTTCTCACCTCTCACCTCTAATGCAGCCACCAAGGCTGAGGCCGATAGTGCCTATGCACATGGGCAGTACCAGCAGGCCATCGCCCAGTATGAGGCTCTGCTGAAACAAGGTGCCAGTGCCGACCTCTATTACAATCTCGGCAATGCCTATTATCGCACGGAGAACATCCCTGAGGCTGTGCTCAACTATGAGCGCGCCCTACTGCTCTCACCAGGCGATCGTGACATCCGTTTTAATCTGCAGATAGCCCGTTCGAAGACCTTTGATAAGATTGTGCCAGAGTCTGAGATGTTCTTCGTCACCTGGTACCGTTCGCTTGTCAGTATGATGAGTGTCGACGCTTGGGCGCGTACTGCCCTAGTAGCGCTTGCCCTCACCATCATCCTATTGCTGGTCTATCTTTTCTCTGAGAGAATCTGGCTGCGCAAGGCGGGTTTCTTCGGAGGCGTGGTATTGCTTCTGCTCTTCGTGGGAGCCAACATCTTCGCCTGGCAGCAGAAGAAAGACCTGCTCAACCGTAAGGGAGCCATCATCTTCGCCCCATCAGTGACGGTGAAGAGTACGCCTGCCGCCAACGGTACCGATCTCTTCATTCTCCACGAAGGTACGAAAGTGGTCATCACAGACGGGTCGATGAAGGAGTGGAAGGAGATCCGCCTCGCCGACGGTAAGGAGGGCTGGATTGAGAGTAAACACATTAGAGTGATATAAACGATGCTGACTGATCTGCTCTTAACTGCCGAAAGTCTCGGCACAGACCTTATCGCACTCGACAAGGAGTGGTTGCTTGCCGTCAACGGCAGCGACTCGCTCTTCCTCGACCGTGTGGCCCACGTGCTCACTACGGCACTCACTTGGCTACCGCTTTATCTCAGCCTGCTTTATATCGTCATCCGCAACAATGAGAATTTCCGCAAGGTGCTCTGTGTGCTTGCTGGGGCGGGCCTTTGTGTGCTGCTTGCTGGATCTGTGGACGATTTGATCGTCAAGCCCACAGTGGCACGATGGAGACCTACACACGATCCTGAAATTGGTCTGCTGGTCGATATCGTCGATGGCTATCGTGGGGGGAGTTACGGCTTCTTCTCTGCCCATGCGGCCAACACGTTCAGCATCGCCATCTTCTTCTGCTGGCTCATCCGCAGTCGCCTGCTCTCTCTCGCCCTTATCATCTGGTCGTTTACCAACTGCTGGACACGTATGTATCTGGGTGTCCATTTCCCTGGTGACATTCTCGTGGGACTGATTTGGGGCTTCATCGTGGGCACCTTCGCCTATTACATCTATTATCGTCTCACGCGCAGGATGACCTCTCAGCGACATTTTATTTCCACCAAATATACATCAACGGGCTATGAACGGGCAGACTGCGACATCCCTGTGGCAGTACTCGTCTTTACGCTCCTTTACGCCTTGATAAGAGCTTGCATTTAATGTCTTAATTTCTTATTTTTGATGACCGACCCCCGACATATCCATATCAGCGACTATCAATATGACCTGCCTGACGAGCGTATCGCCAAGTTTCCTATGGCGCATCGCGACCAGTCCAAGCTCCTTATATATAATAAAGGTGTAGTAGGGGAGGACATATTCTACCATCTGCCCGAATATCTGCCGAAAGGGGCACTGATGGTGTTCAACAATACGAAAGTGATACAGGCCCGTATGCACTTTCGCAAGACTGATGCCAACGGTGAGCATACAGGTGCCCTCATCGAGGTATTCCTGCTTGAACCTGCTGAGCCTGCCGACTATGAACAGATGTTCCAAACTACGGGCCACTGTGCCTGGTACTGTCTGGTGGGCAATCTGAAAAAATGGAAAGAAGGTCCGCTGACAAGAACATTGAACATTGAACATGGAACATTGACCCTTAAGGCTATGCGCGGAGATCTTCACGGCACCTCTTACCGCATCGACTTTGAATGGTCAATCTCCAACGATCAATCTTCAATGGTCAATGGTCAATCTTCAATGGTCAATGGTGAATGTTCAATGTCTTTCGCCACCATCATCGACACGATGGGCGAACTGCCGATTCCTCCTTATCTTAACCGTGAGACTCAGGACAGCGACAAGACGACCTATCAGACCGTCTACTCAAAAATCAAGGGCAGTGTGGCAGCCCCAACGGCAGGCCTTCATTTCACTCCAGAGGTGTTGGCTGATCTGGATGCTCACGGCATCGAGCGCGAAGAGCTGACCCTCCATGTAGGTGCTGGCACGTTTAAGCCCGTCAAGAGTGAGAAGATGGAGGGTCACGAGATGCACACGGAATACATCAGCGTGCGTCGTGAGACCATCACCAAGCTTCTCAGCCACGATTGTCAGGCCATTGCCGTTGGTACCACCAGTGTGCGCACCCTCGAAAGCCTCTACTACATGGGCCTCAAAGTGATGGCAAACCCCAACCTCACGGAAAGCCAGCTCCATGTCTCCCAATGGGAGCCGTATCACAATGGGGACTGTCCCCAGTGTGATACTCAGCGCTCTTTGCAGGCTCTCGCTTCCTGGATGGACGCTCATCATCTAGAAGTCCTCCACGCCAGCACCCAGATCATCATCTGTCCTGGCTACGACTACAAGATCGTCCGTATGCTCGTCACCAACTTCCACCAGCCACAGTCCACGCTTCTGCTCCTCGTGAGTGCCTTCGTGGGTGGCGACTGGCGTAAGATCTATGACTACGCTCTGTCTCACGACTTCCGTTTCCTCAGCTATGGCGACTCTTCCCTGCTCATACCTTGACAGGGTAATCATAAACTTCAATCTTCAATCTTCAAACTTAAAACTAAATGAAACATTTTCTCCTTTGCCTCCTGGTCTCCCTGCTGTCGCTCAGCCCTGCGCAAGCTCAGCGTCTGGTAGCCTTCAACCGCTTTGGCACCAATTGGTCGTCAACGGATGTGTCAACCAAGAACAAGCCTAACGGCTACATCTATCGTCTGCGTAAGGATGTCCAGTGCGACGATCTGCCACGTGTGCCTGAGACGGAGCGTCTTGAACTCTTCATCGCTGAGCCTATCGACATTGGATGGCTGGGCTTCTACCGTCTGCCGACAAGTGCCGACAACTACGACTTCGTGGTGGTGCTCTTCAATCACGACAAGCAGCCTACGGCCACCATCAACCTCTGCGACGTCAGCAACAACCGCTACTGCGAGGTGCAGGACGTGCGCTGGGATGCCGACAACCACAACCTGCTCTTCAATATGGCTTGTCCTTCTTATGCATCCGGCGTCAACGGCAAGGGCAGCAAGCTGTATAGCTACAACGTGGAGAACCGTCGCATCGTCTGGGAGACGGACTATCTCGTGAGTAACGATATCTTCATCCTCGACAGCAACTTCGTCTTCTGCTCCTACGGCTTCACCTCTGAGAAGAAGTTCCTCTTCATGCTCGACAAGCAGACAGGCCAGATGTATAGCAAGATTCCGATGGTCTACAAGGTGGAGTATATGGAGTTGCAGGAAAAGAACGGTCGCGAATATCTTTACGTCGTCGATTACAACAATAATCTCTACGCTTACACCGTAGTCAGTGGCGCTAAGAAGTCGACGGCTGCTGCCAACACTACGCCTGAAGTCCTTACGGTGGTCTATGCCACTTCCAATGACGGTTTCCTGAACGTGCGCACCGAGCCTTCTACCAATGGCGATATTATCGGCAAACTCTGGATGCAGTCCCACGGTATGGGCTCTGGTGTGTTGCGTAAGAAGGGCGAGAAATGGAGCAGAGTCAGTGTGGGTGATGTCACAGGCTGGGTCTATACGAAATATATGGGTACTCAGACGTGGTACGACGGCAAGGGTGCCCAGAAACTCATTGCCGCCAGCGACAATACGCCCATCTACGGCGAGAACTATGCCGATGCAGACGACTACCCCCTCTTTACGACAGTCAAGAAGGGCACCATCCTGGGCGACCACTTCGAGGAATACAAGGGCTACTATCTCCTGAAGACGGCCCACGACAATCTCTATATCAAGAAAGAAGACGTAATCATTAAATAAACAATCGTTATGAATAATACTCCAACTCCCCACATCGGTGCTCAGTATGGCGAAATTGCCGAGACTGTGATTATGGCGGGCGATCCGCTGCGTGTGAAACTTATGGCCGAGAAGTTCCTCGACGATGCTGTCCAGTTCAACAATGTCCGAGGTATGCTTGGTTACACGGGCACTTACAAAGGCAAGCGCGTCAGTGTGATGGGGCACGGTATGGGTATGCCCTCTATCGGCATCTACAGTTATGAACTCTATAACTTCTATGGCGTGAAGACCATCATCCGCGTGGGTTCGGCTGGTTCCATCAACAAGGACCTCCACATCGGCGACCTCGCCATTGCGATGGGTGCCTGCACCAACAGCAACTACGCCAGTCAGTACGAACTCCCAGGCACCTTTGCGCCAATCGCTGATTTCTGTCTCGTCAGGGCTGCCGCTGAGTCGTGCGAGCGTTTTGGCTATCGCTACAAGGTGGGCAATGTCTTCACCTCGGATGTATTCTACTCTGAGAATGCCCACAACGACAAGTGGATCTCGATGGGCGTTCTGGCTGTAGAGATGGAGATTGCCGCCCTCTATATGAATGCGGCCCGCTCTGGCAACCGCGCCTTAGGCATCTGCACCATCTCCGACCATATCCTCACGGGTGAAGTAACCACCGCCGAGGAGCGTCAGAACAACTTCACGCATATGATGGATGTCGCCTTCTCGTTGATCTAACGAAGAGATGACACTTACTAAAACTGCTTAGAGCTCGCATCCCTGCGAGCCCTAAGCAATCATAAATCAATAACAAACCTAAAAGCAATATGAACAAAACAAACTAAATTATCTTTGCGTGAATCTTTATTTCTGATGCAAGGACAGTGCAAACCGAATGCAGAGAGCTCGCTCTATGCTGAGGTGCAGCCTGTTCTCGCTTTTCGAAGGCAAAGTTATGACGAAAATCCTCTCATTGCAAACATTTCCGCCCTTTTTTCTCCAACTTGTAGCGACAATCGCCTCCAAAGGCGACAAATCAGGCAAACCCCTTCAAAACTTGACCTAATCGAAAGATAATTTGCTAAATTCTTGCAAATTTCAGAAATATTGCCTATATTTGCACCATCAATATATTAAGTATGGAAGCTATTTCAGATAACCAAGAACTTAATTGAGAAAAGAGATGAGAAAGATTGAAGGATATAATATTGAGTATGATTTCAGCAGTTTCAAGAAGATTGCCGATTTGGTTTATCTCGATGGACCATTCCTGTCACATTATGTAAGTGGCAAAGGCGACGACTACCTCTTTTATTGGGTAGATCGTGATGACAATGACAACCGCTGGTTAGTGTTGCGCGTCAGTCTGTCCAGCCTCCAGAAATACATCGGGAAGGAACTCACCCTTCTTGAACTCATAGAGAATCCCAACGACGGCTATCTCTACTCCGTCGATGTGGATAACGATTTGAACTATCACAACATCAAGCTTGTACAGCCATCTGCCATACCTGAGGATTATTTGCCAGAGGCCGATTCATATTACGAATTCGAGCCAATCCCTTCAGAAGATGCCGATGAGTTGATGACCTACGAACTGACTATCCCCTACAAAGAACGTAGTCGTTTTGAGGAAATTCTCCATAAAATTGGCTTCCCCGTCTCTGCCCTGAAGAAAGTCGTCAATCGTGCTGCAATATTTTGACTCATGTAACGAAAGAACCGTCCCCCTGTTACAAGTAAACTGATATGTCGAAAGCAGAAGTAAAGAAGTATATCAAGTCCTTGGATAAAAGCTCTTTGGAAGAGTTGGTGTTGGACTTGTATTCGACTCGGAAAGAGGCGAAGGATTATTTGGAGTATGTGATAAAGCCCAATGACAAAGGCAAGTTGGAAGAATATCGTGAGATTATCACAAAGGAATTCTATCCAAGTCGTGGTGAAGCCAAGTTGCGTTTCTCCGTCTGTCGTAAGGCTGTTTCGGAATTCAAGTCACTCGATCCGGCTCCAGAGTTCCTTGCAGACTTGATGCTCTATATCCCAGAGTGTGCCAGTGAGATTGCTAATGATTGGGGTGATATGTGGGAACAGTTCTATGATGCTACCGAGAATAACTTTAAAGCAGCCATGAAATACATCAGCGAACACAATCTAAAAAGCCAGTTTCAGAAGCGAATTGAAATCATCCTCCATAATTGTGAATCCTCTGGCTGGGGATTTCCTGATACAATGTGGGATATCTACTATGATTATTGTGAAAGTGAGTAAAAATAGGCGCAAGGCTCGTTTTGCAAAGGGGCAGGCCTAGAAATGCTTAGAGCTCGCATCCCTGCGAGCTCTAAGCAAATTACTAACTAATCAATAACCCAATAACAAAACCAAACTTATGAAAACTAAAACTAAACTAAATTATCTTTGCGTGAATCTTTATTTCTGATTTCTGATGCAAAGTTATGACGAAAAACCTCTCATTGCAAACATTTCCGCCCTTTTTTCTCCAACTTGTAGCGACAATTGCCCCCAAAGGCGACAAATCAGGCAAATGCCTAAAAATTTTGTCCATTGCCTAAAAAAAAGACGAAAAGATTGTCGTTCTCAAAATAATTGTTTATCTTTGCACAAACTTAAAATCAAATGAGCAATGACATTCTTAAATCAGTTTCACAAGGAAGCTATGGAGCGTACGATGAGGAAAATCGAAGAATCAAAGAAATCTCCGATGAACTCCAAAGACTTTGCCGACTATATGAGGAAGAACCTCGAGAAGGCAAAGGAAATGGAAGTCGCTTCGAAATAGAACAAAGAGCAGCAGAGCAATACGCCAAGTCTGTAGGAATGTGGATTCCTATGGATAAAGTGTTTGATCTTGGCGAACCTGGTCCAAGCGGGAATGAAAATGATACCTATGTTGCTAAAGATACCATTTTCAAGGTGAACAATCTTCTTAATAGTGGTAGTATTCATAGCTTGTTGGCCAAAATCATTCTTCATAATCTGGTATTCCCCAACACTGCCTATAAACTGATAGGTTTTGCTGGCTATGAAGGTCGAAGCGTGATGCCAGTATTAGAACAAGAACGCATTTGTAATGCTCAGCCCGCAACGCAAATCATGATAGATACTTATATGTCAGCCCTTGGCTTTACTAAAGAGAACGACGAAGGTCGATACTCCAATGGAACATACATCGTTTGGGATGTTGTTCCTCGAAATGTATTGGTAGATGCTGACGGGGATATGTATGTGGTGGATGCAGAAATCAAGAACTTGTGTGATTCAACAGAAATTAACATTTGAAGAAATTTTGATGGATTTCTGCAATTTTCGTGTTTTAAGTTGCAATCGTCAAGAATAAGTTATAAATTTGTAACCAAAAAGAAATAACGATTATGACATTTGATATGGAAATTGGAAACACCCACAGACATGTCTGTCAATGATAAATAATAAAATAATGGAAATGATGATATTATATCACTATACAAAATTGGTTAATTTTGAGAAGATAGTATTAAAAGACAAGCTATCTATTAGACTAACAGAGTTTAGAAACCTTAAGGACAAAACTGAAGGTGAAGATTATCTGCGTTTGAACCAATTCCTTAAGAATAAAAAAAATGGTGGTAGGTCAAATCTAACAAGATACATATTCTCTTTATGTAAGGTGAATGATTCCGAGTATATGTGGGAAAAATATGGCGATGAGGGAAGAGGTATCGTTCTGGCTTTGGACACAAATGTTATAGGCGAGGGGATTCTACATCGTTTAGAAGAGTGCGATTATAATAATGAAACAGTTAACGCTGTTCATGAGGATATTAAAACGATAAAAGAGAGGTACAAATCAAAAGAGGTAATTTCTGCTATACAAGAAAAAGCTTTCCGGTTTGGAGTAAAACCTGAAGAAATGAGACATGCATTAGAACAGAATTCTGTTATGAATGCAAGCCTGGCTTTATTAAGGGTAAAAGGTTCTGACTATCACAAAGAACAGGAAATAAGGTATATAGTTACTCCTTCTGATTTGGATTTGTTTAGCGAGACTTTAGAAAAAAATTTCGTTTACATGTTTCCGATTAAAAAAGAAGCGTTGAAAGGTGTTTCTATTGGAATTAATTGTAACCATAGGTCTGAAGTTTATGCAAAGATAAAGACGCATTTAGAAACATGTGGATATGCTGACGTGAATATTCAATAACTCAAATTTAAATAGAAATTTTATGAATAACGAGATTATCAAACAGTCATTGGTAGAAGCCTTTGAAGTAATAAAAGACTCTTGGGAATTAAGAAGCGATGCAATAATCAATTGTATTGTTGAAACAGAGGTATATGATGGTAGACTTGCTATTGAAATGTGGACATATGTGCTCAAAAGAAATGAGCATTTATTGACTAATGGAAATGATATTAAACATCTTTTAGACGATGTGCTAATACGTTTTTTTGAAAAATATGATACTGCTGCAACTATGGAACGTTATTGTAAGGTCATGTTAGAACATGTTGCCTTACATGTTGTAGAAAAAGACGACCTTATTAGGATGATATTTGAAAAGACGACAAACGCAGGTTGGTGTGGCTATAAGTATGGCGGCTATAATGAATTCTCACCTGCGTTTATTGCGTGCCTTTTTTTACAAGGGAATGCTTCGGTAGCAAAAAATCTGCTTAAGGCGATGTCATCAAATAAGAATTTTGTTTCTATTACGATGGGACAACTTCTAATAAAATCTGTCGAGTATATGAACAGTATTAAAAAAAATACTATGTATTTGGGAAGAGAATATCTTGTAAGTCAGGAAGTTAAAGAGGCTCTATTCGAAAGCCTTAGCTTTATTGAAGATAAAGAGAGTCGTGCTGAATGCACTATAGCAATACTATCGTTGTAATTGTAATGCCATGATAAAAACTAAGATAAAGGAGATTAATTCTGTATTTATCGCAGAAGCCAAGAACTCACCAGCCTTGCTCGCTGATATGGCGGCAATGGAGATGTATATGAGTGAAAGCTATAGTGGGCGTATAATTGTGGAGTTGCTCCAAAATGCAGATGATGCGCGTTCGTCAAGAGTATATATCACAGAAAAGAAAGGTAACGTAATCTTCGCCAACAACGGTAGACCATTCAACGAAGCTGATGTGATGGCTATTTCCCGTTCTGGGGCCAGCGAGAAGAAACGTGGAGTGACAATTGGTTATCGTGGAATAGGTTTCAAGAGTACGTCGTTCCTATCTTCAGAAATCATCATCTATTCCAATGAAACTGCTTTCAGTTTCTCAAAAGCAAAGACAGCTGAGGCATTAGGTGTTGACGAAGAACATGTGCCAACTATTCGCATTCCATTCTTGGTAGATGCTACACCATATAGGGATATCATCGATGAGTTGAAAGATAATGGTTTTACCACCATATTTATCTTTAAGTCATCGAACAAAGAAGTGTTGAGGGAGGAGATAGAATCTCTAAGTTCTGACCTGATGCTGTTCTTGAAGAATCTAAAGGAGATAGAGACATCTGGTATGGGTGAGGATAAACTGCTGAGAGTGAACAGACGCAGTAAAGAATGGGGGCAAGAGATAACAATCGACAAGAAGAAATGGGGATTGATAGATGATTGTATCGCCTTCAAAATGGAAGATGATGTTTTCGTTGGCTGTGATTCTGAAGATGCCGTCTATTATACATTCCTTCCGACTTACGACAAAACACCATTCCCGTTTAAGTTAAATGGTGACTTTTCGACAGATCCTTCTCGTAAGCACATTCGTCAGGATGAAACAACACAAGCTACATTGAAGGCTTTGGCAGTTTCTGTTGCTAATGTGGTAGAAGAAGTATTTGCCAACCCAAGTCCAATTTATAAGAACTTATTGGCGATGATAAACGACAGCGTGTCATTTAGCTCGATAAATATGTCATTGAAGAAATTGCTAAAAGAAGAATTGGAAAACAGGCAGTTGTTATTGTTCAATGATGGGACTAAAGGTAAGCTAGGCGATTATCTGTGTTTTCCTGTTGGCTTTGAGGAGAGTATTGTTGGCATATTGAGAAAAGAGTCAGAGGTAATAAGAGCCAAAAGTTTAGCGTCAAAGGTTTATGAATGTCTGAATGGGGTTGAGGAGTTTATTGGCTCCAATAGCGAGTCGTATTATTCAGCTCAGGACATTGCCGACTTATTGGAAGACAAAGATTTAGTCAAGAAACTGCCAGGGTATATCTATTCCTATCTTTTAGGGAAGACTGTTCAGGCATACAATCGAAGTAAGTTGCTGTCAAAAAATGATTTAGATGTATCTGGTATCTTGATGAAAGGCGAAAATGATGAGGTTGTGCCGTTGAGTGAGAGTAATATGACATCTGAGGAAATCAATGAGCTATTGCAGGCAAATGACAACAATAGTTCTCTTTCGAATGTCAGTCTTAAGTCATTCACTCAGGAGTTGGGATTGGAATACAAGGAAACAGAAAGTTTCCGTTCTTTCTCAATTCAGGACGAAGATGAAGAAGATAATGTAGAGGAAGAAACGAAATCTGTGTTTACACCAAAGCCAGTATTCAAGGCGTCAAAACCTATCATTCCCAAATGGCGTTCTGCTGAAAATGCTTGTGTAGAAATAGAACGATTCTTGGGTAATGAAGCCAAAGACGTAAGCACTCAGAACTTGGGCTATGATGTAGAGAGCACTATGCCAGACGGAAGAAAACGTTATATCGAAGTAAAGTCTGTTTCCAGATCGGACTCGTCATTCTCGCTTACAAATAACGAATATACCGCTGCTCATCAATATGGCGACGATTACTATATTTGCTTAATCAAACATGGTGATGATAAGTCAAAAGCCATCTATATCCAGAATCCACTCGAAAAGTTGAAACTCGAAAAGAGGATTCGCCAATGGGAGTGGTATTGCGAGGAGTATCAAGGCGATGAGATTGAAATAGAGTATTAATTCATATCATTGAAGTTTGGACTAATGATACAGGGGACGGTTCTTTTGTGACTCATGGGACTGGTTTCTATTTATATAAGTGAACATTCTCGAAAAATAGCACTACTCGTACTACTTTAGATTGTATCTTGTTGATAATCAAGGTGAAATCTGTAGGTCGATTTATGAAAATGGTACTACTTTGGTACTACCATAGTACTACAGCATTTCTTAAAGTTCTTATTTTGCCTATAGCCGTTAAGAGTTTTGGCTATAGCCGCAAGGTCTTTCGGCTGTAGCCGTACGGTAATTTAGTGCCTTGTTACTCCCTGTTTAGTAGGCTGTTTAAACCATTTCATAGCCTTTGCATCCCCATTAAGCCCTATCAGGGCAACACAAAGAAGGCATACCTACGAACGGTATGACGTATCACAAAGGGGACTTTTGTGCGTTATATTATTGCGCCTGTTTTTCTGCAATATACTTCTTAATCTTCTCAATGAGTGCGCGGGTCGGCTCGATAAAGTCCTCGACGTCCTCCTTATCCACGTCGATAACGCAGTTGTAGTCGCCCTCGTCGCGCAACTGCTGCAAACGAGCATATACTTTGTTTTCCTCCATTGAGAAGATGCCGGTCTTGACGTAATGGAGGTAGAATAGATTGACGGTTCCGCGATGCGTGCCTGTAGGATGAGCCTCACTGTTGAGCAACGCCTTAACCGCATGGAAAAGCGCGTAATAAAGACGATTGGCCGCTAAACTCCATCGCTCTTCCTCTATCAGCCAATTTGCTGCCTCAAGCATCTTGTCTGATTTCTCCAACCCAAGCACCACAAGTGTGGCACGATCCTGTTCTTTAAGACTCATAAAGCACCTCCTTGTCTTCTTCCACATTATAATAAAACAATGCATGGGGACCATTAAACCAACTGTCCTTTGTATAAGTTGAGGCACTTACGATTTCGTTAATTCCGAGTCCCATCTCTACGAAGGGCCAGCCGTAGTTGTCCCAGTCGCTTTTCTCTTTTTTCGGCTTGTCGAGAAGCACGAGTAGGTCCCAATCCGAGTTCTCGTGATAGTCACCACGGGCGCGGGAACCGTAGAGGTAAAGCGTGCTGCCCTTGGGCAATACGCTGGCGGCTACCTGCCGGATGTTATCAATGACTTGGCTACGTTCCATATTCTCTTCTTATGATGTATTCAGGTTGCAAATATAGGCATTATTTCTGAGATTTGCAAATAATATCTCTAAAAAATGAGGAAGCGGCAAATTTGCAGTGATACAACGGAGCGTTACGCGTTACAGCGTTACAGTTCAAAACCAGACGTGTCAACGTATTCAGGAAAATGTCAACAACAAAATTACGTCCATTCAGTCATTTTAGTCATTAGTCATTATAGTCATTAAGCATTTCTGACTTTCAGTATAAAGTTTAAAATATATATTATTATATATAATATATATATTTTAATATAAATACTACTTTCCCCGAAAATCTTAATGACTAATGACTATAATGACTAAAATGACTAAGACACACTGCTTGACAAAAAAATAGATGTAAGATGTAAGTTGTAAATGTTTGTGGTGGTACATGTCGAACTGTAACGCTGTAACGGTGTAACGCAAGTGTAAATTATGTAAATACTTTTCGCAACCTTTTGGTTGTTTTTGATGAGAATTCTATTTGCCTGATAATCAAAGGTTTATGATTGCTTGGAGTTTAGACTAAGGAAAGTGGAAGTTTGGGCTAAGTAAAGTCGGAGTTTAGATAGGGTAAACTCCGACTTTAGTGTATCCTTTCTCCGAGATTGGAGGAAGGTTGGTAGGTTTTGTAAAGTTATTTGCCCTTCAGCTGCTTGATCAGATATTCAGATACGATGTCCGTCGTGCGATAGACGTTCTGTGAGAAACCGTGGTCGAAGTATTCCTGAATGACCAGTTCGCTCTTGGGCCAGATCTGGTGGAAACGCTCGCCGTAGGTGTAAGGCACAACACGGTCGCCGTTGCCGTGAATGATGAGAGCCGGCCCCTGATACTTGGCAGCCGTCTCGTAGATTGGCAGGCTGAAGGAGGTGCGGATATACTCGCCGCCGAGTTTCAGGCCGCCCCACAACTCGACATATTCGCCTGGGTCGAAGGGATCATATTGCTTACCCATCGTGCTGCCACGTATGGCATCGTCGCGCAGCACGGCGGCAGGAGCCATCAGCGCCACAGCCTTGAAGGCAGGTTCGCCCAGTTCTTCACTCAGTTGTCCGGCTGTCATCGCAGCCACAACGCCGCCCTGCGAGTGGCCTCCAATGGCAATCGTGCTGACATATTTCAGGTCGCGCACATACTCCACCACTTTCTTCGCATCCTCGATTTCGTTGGGAACGGTCATATCCTTGAATTCGCCCTCGCTCTCGCCGTGTCCGTTGAAGTCGAAGCGGATGCTGGCGATGCCGTGAGCCTGCAGTGTGTCGGCCACGAGTTCAAACAGCGGGCCGTCCTTCGTACCGCTGAAACCGTGACAGAAGATGACCATCGGGCACTTCTCGCCTTGCTGCAACTCGGGCTTCTGGATGAGGGCCTTCAGCCGTCCGTGGTGGCCGTCGATGAATACGACCTCGCCTTTTTGTGCAGCCTGATAGGAACCCGTGGTCAACTCCTTCAGATATTTGTCCACCTTATACGTCAGCACCGTCGAGAGCTTCACCTCTCCGTCTGGCCCCACGACCACCATCGACGGAATCCACTTCACGCCGTAGGCCTGGGCGATGTCCGTCTCCTTGAATTTCTTCAGCTCGCTCACCTGCGGATAGGTGATGCCATACTTCTCGATGGCCTTCTTCCACGCCTCCACATCGGTGTCCATCGAGATGCCGATGAACTCGATGCCATACGGACGATAAGCCTCATACATTCGCACCACCTCTGGCGCATCCTTGCGGCAGTCGGGACACCACGATGCCCAGAAGTCGAGTACCACGGTCTTGCCCTTGGCGAACTTCGCGAACTGGAAATTCTTGCCGTCGGGCGTCTTCATCTTGAAATCTGGTGCCGCCGTTCCGGCCTTCACCAGTTCCGTTGCATACTTGTCGTCAAAGTCCGGCTGTGCGGACTGAGCCTTTACTGCTGTTGCTCCCATCAAGAGCAGCGCGAGCAATGATAATGTCACTTTCTTCATAATCGTTTTGTCTTTTTATTCGGTTGTCAGGATGCAAATATAGGCATTATTTCCGAGATTTGCAAATTTTATCTCTAAAAATGAGGTGTCTTATGCTGATTTCTAATTGATTTTTCGTACTTTTGCACCAAACATAGAGGTGAATGGCAGGAAGGTACTTTTTTCTTGATTGATATGGCTATACAGGTGACATACAGGAGAACCAGGAGGCTGTCAATGCGCATCGTGAAGAACGGCGATGTACATGTGTCGGCACCTATTGGTATGCCTAAGAAAGAGGTGGAACGGTTCATTGAAGAACACCGCGAGTGGATAGCCAAGGCACGTAAGAAAACCTACGAGAGCCAGAAGCGTAGGGCTGACTTTTATAACAAGCTGCCGCTGAAGACGAGAGAACAGGCTGACGATGCCCTGCGGCGACTGAAAGCCTTGATAGGGCCGATGGTGGATCGCCACTCAAAGGAGATGGGCGTGAAACCGTCCGCAGTCTATTACAAGGCGATGATTTCACGTTGGGGCGTCTGCAATGTCAAGGACAAGTCCATCTGCTTTTCTGCCTATCTGCTGCTGTTGCCGGAATGGTGTGTCGAGCACGTGGTGGTTCACGAACTGTGCCATCTGTTGGAACCCAGCCACAATGCCCGTTTCCATACACTGATGGACAAGTTCTTCCCTCGTTGGAAGGAAGCGAGAAAAACGACAAGACAGATATGTAAGATGGAGGAGGACGAAGAAGAGTAGCCCAACAAAAGATTGTTTATTCACAATTCTTCTTAAATCTTGGGGCAAATATACAAATAAATGCTGACTTTTCACTATATTTGCCCCAAGTTTTGAGATTAATTATAAAAGTTACTAGCAATTATCAGATAAACTATGACTTACAAAAGCTATTTCCTCATCCTCGCCCTTCTGCTTTGTACGATCATCGCACGGGCGCAGTACAATCAAGTGAACGACATCCCGTATCGCGACGCGGCGGAGGGCTATGCCCAGGAGCGCTGCAAGCTCGATGTGTATTATCCGACTAATGAGACAGACGCGCCCGTGGTGGTGTGGTTCCACGGCGGCGGCATCGAGGGTGGCGAGAAGCACATCGACCCTCAGTTGAAAAACTGCGGTCTCGTGGTTGTGGCCGCCAACTACCGTCTGCTGCCCAAGGCTCCCATTGACGACATCCTCGATGACGCTGCAGCGGCTGTTGCTTGGACGTACAAGAACATCGCGAAGTATAATGGCAGCAAGCGCAAGATATTCGTGGCTGGACACTCCGCCGGCGGCTATCTGCTCGACATGATTGGACTCGACAAGCGCTGGTTGGCGAAGTACGGCGTCGATGCTGACTCGCTCGCGGCCCTCGTGCCGTTCAGCGGACAATGCGTTACACATTATAATATACGTAAGCAGCAGGGCATCCCGCCCTTGCAGGCCACTATCGACCAGTACGCCCCGCTCACCTACGTCCGAGCCGATGCGCCGCCCATCATCATCATCTCCGGCGACCGCGAACTGGAACTCTTCGGACGCTACGAGGAGCAGGCCTATTTCTGGCGTATGCTGAAGCTCGTCGGCCACAAGGACGTGACGCTTTACGAGATGCAGGGCTACGACCACGGCGCTATGCCGTTCCCGGCCTATAAAATCTTGAAGGACCACATCAAGCGACTGACGGAAAAGAAATCTCACTCAAATGAGATCGTTGCAGAAGGCGAAGCACCTGTAAGACTCGCTGATTCATATAGCTTTACAGAAGGGCCTGCGACAGATGCAAGGGGTAACGTTTACTTCACTGACCAGCCAAACAATAGGATTTACCGTTGGGGTTGCGAATCCGGTGAGATTACACTGTTCACCGATCAGAGCGGTCGCTCCAATGGGATGTACTTCGATGCCCAAGGCAATCTGATAGCTTGCGCAGATATGGACAATCAGCTCTGGCGTTTCGACATGCGCTCGACCTCTGGTCGCTTGCTACCTCAGGGACGCAAGAATGGTCAAGCCGAGATACTAATAACCGACTATCGCGGAAAGTTGCTGAACGGCCCCAACGATGTATGGATCTCGAAGGATGGAGGTTATTATCTGACCGACCCCTATTTCAAGAGAGACTACTGGACGCGCAGCCCGGAGCGCCAGCAGCCTGTGGAAGGCTTGTATTACTTGGCTCCAGGAGGCAAGCAGCTGGTCATGCTCGACTCGACGCTTAACCAGCCCAATGGTCTTGTAGGAACGCCCGACGGCAAACATCTGTATGTTGCAGAGGCAAAGGTAAACAGAATTCTGAGATATGACATTCAGACGGACGGCTCCCTGGCGAACCGCCAGGTGTTTGCCAACATGGGCTCGGACGGGATGACGATAGACGACCGGGGGAACATCTATCTGACTGGCGACGGCGTGACCGTATTCGACAAGGATGGCCAGAAGATAGCCCATTTTCCCATTCCTGAGGACTGGACGGCCAACGTCTGCTTTGGCGGTAAAGAGCATAACATCCTGTTTATTACCGCTTCAAAATCTGTTTATACCCTAAAGATGCTTGTGCATGGGGTAAAATGATTGATTGTTATTTGTCCACGCAGGAAATGTAAGTGATTGATTATCAATCAGTTACGATAAAATGGTAGAAATAGTGTAGAAAAATAGTTAAACTGCTGATTTTCAGCACGTTACACCCTATTTTGGCGTTTCTTTCCTTGGGACAAAATAACATTTCATAAAACCCTGACTATCAAATTCAACGTCTGAAAACCGCGTGTCAAGCGGAAAACAGCGTTTTTACTTTAACATATTTAAGTTTCGTTAACGGGCCGCAAATTCTGCTGTTTGGTTGCAGTTTCTCCGTTTCCCGTCACCTTTATAACCTTCAGAAGACCTGTGATCACATCGAAGGATGTACCTCCGTGGAAATCAATGGAACTTCATCCAGGCATCTCGTCTTTTGCGACTTCTGCAGTTGCAAAAGTACGAATAATATCTGGAACTAAAGAATGTTTTCGGTATTTTTTTTTCGATGTTCGGTCAAGAAAAAAAAGTTGCCTGAAAAGTTTAGGTATAAATTTATGGATGCTTATATACATATAAGGGTAAACTTAAACTCACGTGAGTGTCTCTGTAATAAAATCTGAGTTTATAACGGCATGTATATATACATGGGTAAACTTAAACCTTAAACTTGTTTTTTTTCTTGACCGAATACTGGTCTTACGATGCATCCGTACAAGACATATTTTTTCTTTTGATTGAAAATGATGATTGGAGTTATGGCATACATGAATAGGTTTGCACAGTCAGATGACTATCTTCTGATACGCCAGCCTTTCATCGCCTGACAGCAGGTAGATGATACCGCAATATGTGAAGCCGTGCTTCAAGATGTTGTGTTGCATAATCTTGTTGTCGTGGTGGGTATCTATGCGGATGTTCTCGTCG
>JAEEGH010006150.1_pt1 | contig 29561 bp, 23 predicted proteins | sample 9134181 | NCBI WGS metagenome assembly JAEEGH01 (sample SAMN16246544, study PRJNA631951) | gut metagenome | biome: gut microbiome; feature: rumen; material: DP-attached | host: Bos | place: Iran: Karaj | collected 2018-10 | reverse complement strand
ACCATACCTAAATCTCCGTGAATGGCATCAGCAGCATGCATAAATATAGCAGGTGTACCTGTAGAATTGAAGGTTGCAACAATCTTTTGGGCAATATTGGCACTCTTGCCAATGCCGCAGACTATCACCCTGCCTTCGTTGTTGTTGTATATGAGTTCACAACTTCTTACAAAGTCATCATCCACATAATCAACCAATTTTGAGACAGCCGCTGCCTCATCTTTCACACATTGAATGGCAATCTTTTTTATTTCTCCTTTTGTTTTCACAAACCAATATTTTTAACTTGCAAAGATACAACAAAGTTATGAATTATTCAATATTTTTTCTTACAATAACTATAATATGATTATTAGACGAATATTTTAAGCAAATTGTTGCCTTATAAAGCCTATTTTTTTTCAACAAATGTATTGCAAAAAGCAATTATCAAAAAAAATGCTACCTTTGCAAAATAAATTAAGAAAACAATGAGTCAAAAATACGATACCATTATCATCGGTGGCGGATTGTCAGGATTGTTGTGTGGTTATTTGCTATCAAAAAAAGGACAAAAAACACTTGTTTTGGAGCAAGATATGCTTTTGGGAGGATGTTTGCAATCTTTCAAACGCCACGGACAAACCTTTGACACCGGATTTCATTACGTTGGCGGATTGGAAGAAGGACAATTGTTGAATCATTTGTTCAAATATTTTCATTTGATGGATTTGCCATGGAAAAAAATGGACAAACATTTTGACGAAATTTATATTGGTGAGCAACACTACAGTTTTGTTACCGGCTACGACAATTTTGCTGAGCAAATGTCCGCCTATTTTCCAAACAAAGCCAATCAATTTCAACAATATGTGAATATTCTCAAAGATATCCACACCTCCACCATTGAGCGACTACAAACGATGCAACAAGCTGACATCACCTCCGACCAATGGTTCAACACTTCTGCCTACGATTATCTAAAATCCACTTTTGAAGACGACCATATTGTTGACGTATTGGCCGGCACATCGCTAAAAATGGATTTAGACAAAAAAATGCCATTGTATGTATTTGCCCATATCAACGGATCGTTTATTGAAAGTGCATGGAGAATTATCGGTGGCGGCATGCAAGTGGCAGATTCTCTTGCCAATGACATAAGAAAAATGGGTGGAGAAGTACTGAAGAAAATGCCTGTAGCCCATTTGCATTTTGAAAACGGATACATTCAACATGTGCAGACTGAAAACGGAGAAATTTTCCATGCCGACCATATCATTTCCAGCCTGCATCCGCAAGCGACTTTTCATTTGATAGATTCTGAAAATTTTGCCAGAAAAACTTATATATGGAGAATGAATCATCTGGAAAATTCCACCGGCATGTTTACCGCCAACATACTATTAAAAGACAATGCCATCCCCTATCAAAACCGTAATTTGCATATTCATCAAGAAGGCAATCTTTGGCAGACTCGCTACGGCAAAGATATGTTGATAAGTTTCACTACCGATAAAGAAGATGCCGTTTACACCAAAAATATTGATATTCTCACACCGATGTCTTGGGAATATGTAGCTGCATTTGTCGGGACTCATCGTAATAGTCGTCCGGAAAAATATCTGCAATTGAAACAAAATACTGCCGACTTTTTGATAGACAGGGCGGAAAATTATATTCCCGACCTAAAAGAACAAGTGGAACAAGTCTATACTTCCACTCCTCTCACCTACCAAGAATACACTTCTACACCCAATGGATCTGCCTATGGAGTAAAAAAACAGTATGACAATGTTTTAACAACATTTCTAACTCCTAAAACCGCCGTTAAAAATCTTTATCTCACAGGACAAAGTTTAAATTTGCACGGCATTTTGGGAACCACCATTACCTCATTATATACCTGTGCAGAAATTTTGGGTGCCGACACCATTGCTGATGAAGTTTTCGGGAAACAAACTCTAAAAAAGTTTTACTAATACAATAATTATCAAACTAATACATAATTTACAACTTAAAAAAATATTGCACAAAAAATTGTAAATTACTTTTAGAATAAAATCATTGATAGATATTAAAAAAAATGTTATCTTTGCAAATTGTATAATATTTTTTTATTATATGTAAGCAATTTTTAAGTAACAAAATATAATTTATCAAAATACAAATAATTAAAATTATGAATGACAATTTTGCATCACGTCATGTAGGACCTCGTCCAGAAGAGGTTGAAAGAATGTTAAAAGTGATAGGTGTTTCTTCAATGGATGAATTGATAGACAAAACCATTCCTGCACAAATTAGATTAAAAGAACCATTACAAATGGATGAACCGATGTCAGAAAGTGCTTTTCTTGAACACACCAGACAATTGGCTCTAAAAAATAAACTTTACAAAAGTTATATCGGCATGGGCTACTATGGCTGTGCCACTCCTGCTGTAATTGTTCGCAATATTTTAGAAAATCCGGGTTGGTACACATCCTACACTCCGTATCAGGCAGAAATTTCACAAGGTCGTTTGGAAGCACTGCTCAATTATCAAACGGTTATTTCCGACATGACAAAAATGCCTTTGGCAAATGCATCTTTGTTGGACGAAGCCACTGCAGCAGCAGAAGCAATGATCATGTTCTTCAATGCAAGAAGTCGTGACATGCAAAAAAATGGTGCCAACGTATTCTTAGCATCTGAAGATATTTTCCCGCAAACATTGCATGTTATTAAAACACGTGCCAAATTCTTAGGTATCAATGTAGTTGTTGCCAAAGAAAGTGAATTTAATTTTACTGCGGAAGTATTTGGTGCTATTGTTCAATATCCTAACCAATGGGGTGAAATTAAAGACTATGCAGCCATGACTGCAAAGGCTAAAGAAATGAATATTAGAATTGCAGTTGCCACCGATTTGATGGCATTGGCATTGTTGACACCTCCGGGAGAATGGGGAGCTGACTGTGTAGTAGGTTCTTCACAACGTTTCGGTTTACCGATGGGCTTTGGTGGACCGACAGCCGGTTTCTTTGCTTGTACAGAAGATTTCAAACGTCAAATGCCGGGTCGTATCATCGGTATCACTATAGACAAACATGGCAATAAAGCCTACAGAATGGCATTGCAAACCAGAGAGCAACATATCAAGAGAGAAAAAGCAACCTCCAACATTTGTACAGCATCTGCTTTGATGGCCATCATGTCAGGATTTTATGCTATCTACCACGGACAAGACGGCATTCGTGCCATTGCTATCCGTATCAACAAATTGACAGAAAAATTAAATCTTGAATTAGCAAAATTAGGCTACAAACAACATAATCAATCCTTCTTTGACACATTGGCAGTACAATGCCCTGTGCCGACAGCAAAAGTAAAAGAAGTTGCTTTGAAACATCATGTCAATTTCCGTTATATTTGCGATGAATGCATCGGCATTAGTTTAGATGAAACCACTACCAAAGAAGATGTAAACGAAATATTGGTTGTTTTGGCAGAAGCTGCCGGCAAGGTTTACGAAGGTTTGAAATGCGACGGCCAATGCAAAGCAATGACCAACATACCGGAAAACTTAAAACGTAAATCTTCCTTCCTCACTCACCCTATCTTCAATAATTATCGCAGCGAAACAGAAATGATGCGTTATATGAAGAAATTAGAGGTGAAGGATTTATCACTCAACAGAGCTATGATTCCACTTGGCAGTTGCACCATGAAATTGAATGCTGCAGCCGAAATGATGCCAATAAGTTGGGCCGGTTTCCAAGCCATTCACCCATTTGTTCCTGCCGACCAAGTGGAAGGTTACTTGGAAATGATTCACGAATTGGAAAACGACTTGATGAAGATAACCGGTTTTGCCGGTGTCAGCTTGCAACCTATGTCCGGTGCATCGGGAGAATATGCCGGTCTGTTGGTTATTCGCAGATATTTCGATGCCAACAATCAAGGACATCGTAATGTTTGCTTGATACCATCATCAGCACACGGCACCAACCCAGCTTCGGCAGCCATGGCAGGTTTGAAAATAGTTGTGGTAAAAGCTACCGAAGGCGGTGAAATAGACGTAGAAGACTTGAAGGCAAAAGCCGAAGAAAACAAAGACAATTTGGCATGCTTGATGATTACCTACCCTTCTACTCACGGAGTTTTTGAAGAAGCTATTTTAGACATTATTAATATAATACACGAAAATGGCGGTTTGGTATATATGGATGGTGCCAATATGAATGCCCAAGTCGGCTTGACAGGTCCCGGCTACATGGGAGCTGATGTTTGCCACTTGAATCTCCACAAAACCTTCGCTATGCCTCACGGCGGTGGCGGTCCCGGTGTTGGTCCTATTTGTGTATGCCAAAAATTGGTAGACTTTTTACCTAACCACACACAAGTAGAAGTTGGCGGAAAACAAGGCTCTGCCGTATCTGCCGCTCCATTCGGCTACCCGCTTTTGTTGCCTATCTCTTATGGTTATATAAAGATGTTAGGAGCAGAAGGATTGGCTATGGCTACCAAATATGCCATTTTGAATGCCAATTATATGAAGGCTCGTTTGCAAAATGCTTACAAGATATTATACACCGGCAAACACGGCATGTGTGCTCATGAAATGATATTAGATTGCAATGCTTTCAGTTTGAGTGCTCAAGTCGGTGATATTGCCAAACGTTTGATGGACTATGGTTTCCATGCTCCAACAGTGGCCTTCCCTGTACACGGCACACTGATGGTTGAGCCGACAGAAAGCGAACCATTGTCAGAAATGGACAGACTTTGCGATGCTTTGATTGCTATTAGAAAAGAAATTGCAGAAATAGAAAGCGGCAGTGCTGACAAAGACAACAATGTCATTATCAATGCACCGCACACCATGCAAGTAGTTTGTGCCGATGAATGGCAACTGCCGTATAGCCGTCAAAAAGCTGCTTTCCCAATGCCTCACAATGACAAATACTGGCCGACAGTATCTAAAATTGATGATGCATACGGAGACCGCAATTTAGTATGCCGTTTAAGTGAATAAACATTATTAACAATAATCTAAAATTAAATCATTATGAACATGAAAAAGTATTTAGCAGAAATGTTTGGAACCTGTGTATTGGTTCTTATGGGCTGCGGAACTGCAGTTAGTTTAAGTTGCGGTGTGGACACTGCATCGGTTGTCGGAACCTCCATGGCTTTCGGTCTTGCTGTAGTGGCAATGGCATATACCATTGGCGGCATCTCCGGTTGTCATATCAATCCTGCTATCACCTTCGGTGTATGGTTGTCAAAAAGAATGAGCGGTAAAGATGCTTTGATGTATATGCTTTTCCAAGTTATTGGTGCTATCATCGGCTCTGCCATTTTGTTCCTTTTAACCAGCAATGTAGAAAGTTTGAGCGGAACAGGTGCCAACCAATGCCAAGATGGTGTTAACATGGTAGGCGGCTTATTGGCAGAAATTTTCTTCACCATGGTATTTGTATTGGTAGTATTAGGTTCTACCGATTCAGAAAAAGGTGCAGGAAATTTTGCAGGATTGGCTATCGGCTTATCATTGATATTAGTACACCTTGTATGCATAAGATACACAGGCACATCTGTAAACCCTGCCCGTTCTATCGGACCGGCTATATTTGAAGGCGGTGCTGCTTTACAACAATTGTGGATATTCATTGTAGGACCACTTGTAGGCGCAGCATTGTCAGCAGGCATTTGGAAACTTATTGCTTGCCAATGTAAAAAAGCAGAATAAGCTTTTTATTAGTTGTCATATAAAAAAGGCGTGCTACAGCACGCCTTTTTGTGTTTTTCGACAATATTCACTCAATTTTAACCTATTCTAAAATACTTATTGCTCAAACTTGCCGATTTTTTTCATTGTAAATCGGTTCGTTATATGTTTATAGTTTGAATAATAAAATAAAATAAAATAAACCACTTTGCGTTTTGAGAATAGATAAAAAAATGTAAGGTATGAAAAGAATAATTTTTGTGTTAGCGGTAGCATTTATGTTACCGACATTATTGTTCAGTCAGAACAAGAGTTTGTCGCATAGTGTCGGCATTTACATGGGTTATGCCAATCGTTCGGCAATGAATGGTATGAGTTTACAATGCCAGTATGCTTTAGGAGTATGCCCGCATTTAGATGTATTAGCATCGGTTGCTCTTGTAAATGTGTATGATAAAAATGATGATATACGTCTTCAAGTCATTGACGGACCAACTCCAATTATGTCTTATTTGAGTTTTTTAGATTTCGGAGTAAGAACTTATGTTGATTTTTTAAAAATTTTTTCTTTTAAAGTATCCGGTCAAATAGGAATGAATACCGATCATCAGTCTGTATTACACCCTAATATTGCCAATGGAATGTCTGCAGGTCCTATAGTTATGATTCGTTTTAATGTAGATGCCAAAGGGGAACTGACATTCAGTGTATGTCCGAAATTGGATTTGGGTATTTACTATGAGTATGCATATATTTTTGGCAATACTTCTGTTTTAAATCCGCATATTCACAGAGCGGGATTGCTTTTAAATTTAAAATTGTAAATACCCTTACCGAGAAAGATTAAAAAAAATTAAAAACGATAGAAAAAGAGTATAAAATAGTAGAAAAAGAGTATTTTTAATTCAAAAAAATGCTATATTTTTGCAGTGTGAAATATATTAACAAAAAATCATAAAGAGATGAAAAAAGTGGCAATTATTTTGTTGTTTTTTATAACAACATTCAGTGTTCAAGAGTTGAAGGCTCAATGGTATTTGGGAGGAGGCGTATCTGCATGGTACAATGGTAATTATCAGGAATTACAAGTAGGTTGCAGTCCGGAATTCGGATATGGATTTAATGAGCATTGGTCAGTAGGCGGAAGCGTTAAATTCAATTATAGGTATCGCACTTTTAATGATCCGATTTCGGGAGAAGAATGGCATTCTCAAAATTGGTATGTATTAGCCAATCCTTATTTTAGATATGCGTTTTTTACCAAAAACAATTGGTCGCTATTTATGGATGTGGAATTGGGACTGGGATATTCTACTACCGGTTTTATGATATCCACAGGAGTACGTCCCGGTGTGTCATATACCTTTAACGAACATTTTAGATTAGTGGGGCATTTTGGTTGGTTAGGAATTGAAAAACAAGGAATTATACCATTAAATGGTGGTTTAAGATTCAATGACGGTAAAATGGGCTTGTCGTTTTTTTATGTGTTTTAGAGTACCTTGCAGCAAAACCAACGCTAAAAGGTAAAAGAAGTGTTTACATCCCCTAAAGGAAGCATCTTTCAGGGGATGTTTTTTGTGATATTCCCTACATGCGATACATCCGGCATATACTTGTATAATAAAATGGTGATTTTCTTATTGTTTTTGAAAACATTTTTTTAATAAATCATCCATTTATAAAAAACTTTTTTGTATATTTGCAATTTAAAAAAGAAAAATCACTCATAATAATGTCAAAATGACAAAAGACAATAATATATGAAAAAAATATTTATAGTAATAATCTCTTTATTATGTGTTTCATGTAAATTGAATTCCAATCTTACTTCTAACAAACATGTAAAGGCACAACAAATGGATACTATTTATTTTTATACTCCTGAATTAAAAGTAAATAATCAGTCATTTCTTCATGATTTAGATTCAATTCTCTTACAACATTGTTCTAAATGTGATACTAATAAAGTTTATCTTATAGAGATTGACCAAAAGAGAATGTATGTATATCATTTAAATGTAACAGGAACCTTTTGGTGGGAATTCGCAGAATATGCGAAAGGCTATTTTATGGTCAATAATAAATATTGTTTTGTGAAAGGGATATTACCTGAAAGTCCTAAACCTCTTTTCACACAGACAGATAATATCTCTCAATTTTTTTATGAAAAGCCTCATTATGATCCTAATGACTTTTGTGTTGATGTAGATGGCGATTGTTGTTCTATATTATTAGAATATAGATATCAAAAACTATTCTTTTTAAAAAATTTATGGGAACAATGATGAATTTAGATAAATTCGCCAAATAGTGTTTCATGTAAATGCTATATTTGCAAAAAAACTTTTTGAATAAAATTTGCATTTGCAACTTGAATATAACTAATTAAAAACAAGCATTATGAAAACAATACATTTTTTATTTATTACTCTTTTGTTTTTGAGTTCTTGTATTTATACTGAGTACTGTAGCACTTACAAGTTTTCAATGGAAAATACTACACAGGACACCATTACTATACAATTTGCCGAACCTTTGGACTATGGGAATAATATTGAAAACCCGGATGAAGTGATATTGTTACCCGGACAAGAAAAAATTGTTAGAACTTTTATTTTTGACAATTTGAGTCGCAACACTATTGATTATAAAGAAGACGTATTCTACAATATATTCAGAGAATTGGTTTTCGATACTTATGTAAACGGGGAAAAGCTGGACAAAGAATTATGGAAATATGAAAATTGGACATATTATGAAGAAAAATCCAAAGGAAAAGCGAAATACAAAATGATAATAACAGATAATATCTTGGATAATCAATAAGTATTTCTTAAAGCTGTACATCCCCTAAAGGAAGATTCTTTGAGGGGGATGTTTTTTGTGTGAAAGGATTTTTTTCAAAAATTGGAAATCTGTTTTCTTTTTTTTAGTAACTTTGCAAAATGATCAACACCTTAGCAGATTTAAGCAAAGAAATATTAAAATATAGGAGTTTAGCCATTGCCGGCATGAAGAAAAATACCGGCAAGACAGAAACTCTCAACTATATTTTGTCGGCATTGAAAGACAGCCGGCAGACCATTGCCGTTACTTCTATTGGTGTTGACGGAGAAACCACCGACAGGGTTACCCTCACCGAAAAACCTGAAATTGTTATCTACAAAGATATGCTTTTTGTTACATCAGAAAAGCATTTTGCCCTTAGAAAAATGTCTGCGGAAATTTGTAAGATAAGCCGACAGACAACGGCATTGGGTCGTTTGATAACAGCGAAAGCCGCTTTGACCGGCAAAGTGATGTTGTCAGGTCCCGCTGACACAGCGACATTGAAGGCTGTTATTCGCCAAAACGAGCAATTAGGGGCAAAACTGACGATTGTAGATGGAGCCCTTTCGCGATTAAGCCTGTCGGCACCATCGGTGACAGATGCTACCATATTAGCCACCGGAGCCGCCCTTTCTGCCAATATTCCGCAATTAGTGCATGCCACCAAATATGTCTGCGACAAAATTGCCCTGCCTGTTTTAGAAAATCCTTACTACAACTTGCTCAACCCTATTGACAACGGCATCTGGACAATTGACCATGAAGGAAATTTAGCCGACACAGGTTGTCAATCCGCATTGCAAGTGAAAGATATACAAAACATTTTGTCCGATAAGAAAAACATACAATTGCTCTATGTGGCAGGTGCCATCAGCAACGATTTGCTATCTTGCCTATGCAACCAAAAGGCATGGAAGAATATAGTGGTGGTGGTGAAAGATTTTACAAAAATTTTCGCCGATGCCAACCATTTCTACCTATTTTTGTCCAAAGGAGGACAGATAAAGGTGCTGTCAAAGACCAAATTGCTGGCAATAACAATTAACCCGACTTCGCCACAAGGCTATGTTTTAGATACACAAAAACTACAAGAATCCATCTTTCAAGCGGTGCATATTCCCACTTTTAATGTCAGAACAAACGATAAAATATAAAACTATGACTTCTACGCTCACTTTTGCCAAGTCGCCATTGAAAAAATTAGGCTTTGTGGAAATAGATGTTAAATCATCCATAGCCACCAAAATGTTGAATGCCCAAACCTTTACCACAGATAGAAAAACTTTGGAACAAGAGTTTATTCGTATTGAACAAGCTATTGACTTTGTAAAAGATAACAACAATAAAAAAACACTCATCGATATTGACCATTGCTTGTACGATTTGCAAGATATTTCTTCCACTTTAAGCAACTTGCAAAAGCAAGCAAATTTAACTGATATTGAATTATTTGAGATAAAAAATTTAGCCCTCACCAACAACAAAATTCGATTTTTGATATCTGCATTGCATGTTGTTGACTTGCCAGATTTGCAATCAGTGATAGACTTGCTTGACCCTGAACATAGCCATCTGCCCACTTTCTATATCTACGATGCCTACTCTCCTGATTTGGCAAAGTTGAGAAAGCAAGCCAAACAATTTGATGAAGTGCCGGCTGACTTATATGCTCAAATTGCCGAATGTGAAGAGAATATTCGACAAATACTGTCACAACAATTGGAACATTTTACCAATCAACTCATTATGGCTCTCCAACAATTGGCCTATTTGGATATTTTGTTGGCAAAGGCAAAACAAGCCATTGAATGGCAGCTTTGTAAGCCAATCATTACAACAACAAAAACATCATACAAACGTTTATTCAATCCACAAATAAAGCAAGCATTAAATGGCCAACACAAAGATTTTCAGCCTATTGACATAGACTTCTGTCAAGAACCCAATTTGATTACCGGCATCAATATGGGAGGAAAAACAGTACTTTTGAAAACTATAGCCCTTGCACAATACATGTGCCAATTTGGCTTTTTTGTCCCGGCGGTTCAGGCAGATATAGTTTTGGTGAAAGATATTCTTTTTTCTATGGAAGATGGTCAAGATGCCCTGCAAGGGCTATCCTCATTTGCTGCAGAAATGAAAAATATCAATATCATCATCCAAGCTGTCAAAAAAGACAAAAATATACTTGTTTTGATTGACGAATTGGCAAAAACCACCAATCCAATGGAAGGAAGAGCAATTGTCAATGCCATGATAGATATATTAGCGGAAAATTGCATTCCGTCATTTGTCACTACACACTACGACAATATTGTATCTGCTTGCAGAAGATTAAGAGTAAAAGGTTTGCAAACACAAGCAGATATTTCCTCAACCTCCAATATTGACCTTTTGATAGATTATACCCTCTTGGAAGACAATTCTACCGACACACCACACGAAGCCTTGCAAATTGCACAATGGCTACAAGTTGACCCGATATTAATAGAAAAAGCAAAAATATATTGCAAAAAATAAACAAAACCAACAACTACAATTTTTAACTTTTACTTTCGTTATAAAAATATGGACAAAAAGACAATCTATATCAACTATCAAGTTTATCACAATAAGGAGGAGATGCCTGCCGACTTGCAAAAAGTGGTGGACGCAGCTCGAAAGAGTAGTTTAAACGCCTATGCCCCCTATTCTTCCTTTCGTGTCGGAGCGGCCGTATTGCTGTCGAACGATATCGTTTTTTGCGGCAACAATCAAGAAAACGCCTCCTATCCGGAAGGTTTGTGTGCAGAAAGAGTGACTTTGTTTGCTGCCATGGCCAATTACCCGCAAGAAAGCATCAAAGCCATTGCCATCTGTGGAAATCCTATCCATTTTCAACTTCCTCACCCGCTTTCACCTTGTGGTGCCTGCCGTCAGGTGATGGTGGAATATGAAAATAAATTTCACCATCCGATTCAAGTTGTCATGTGTACTATGTCAGGGGAATGCATCGTTGTGGAAAGTGCAAAAGATTTGTTGCCTCTACAATTTTCGTCTAATGATTTAAATGGTAAATAAAAAAATTGTACCTTTGCAAATTAATTACAATCACTTATAAATGAAAAAAATATTTTTGTGTATAATGGTTTTTGCGATCTCATTGGCTGTTGCAGCCCAAGATACGCCTACTACAACGGTTGACACCGCCAATGCTACTGCAAACAACACCGAAACAAAAGCGAAAAAGGAGAAGAAAGAAAAGACAATTGCCGGTGAAATGGTAGAAAAAGTCACCAGCAAACCCGTACTTTTCAAAGACAGAATTGTGTTAGATTTTATGACCAGTTATTGGTTTGGCATGAAAGGTTATGAAGGTATTTCTGCCAACAATTTCAATTTTAGTTTCAATGGAGCTATTATTTTTGACATACCTGTAAAACACAATAGTCCTTTCAGCTTTGGTATTGGATTGGGTGTTAGCAATTATAATATGTATTCCAATGCTATTTTCGGTATAGGAAAAGGCTACACCACCAGCATGACCCCCATTCCGGAATTTATTGCCGACTCTAACATTCGTGTCAACAAATTATCATATACCAATTTGCACATTCCTATTGAATTTAGATATAGGCATAAATGCGGCTTTAAGATTGCTGTAGGTGTACGTGTTGGTTTAACAGTTGATTTGCACAGCAAATATTTCGGACCGGCACTAAATGGTTCAGAAGATAAAGATTTGATCAAAGACTATAAGATTGTCAATCGTACAAAAGTACCTGTAGAAGTTACTTTTAGAACAGGTTGGAAATTTGTAGGTGTTTCGGTTAGCTATATGGTTACAAAACTATTTGAAGCAGAAAAAGGTCCTCAAATTTGTCCTTTGTCAGTTGGCATATCTTTATCTCCATACTAATAGATATGAAGAAATATAAAAAAGGTCGCTAATGCGACCTTTTTTTGTATTTAACTATCTTGTTCTTATTAATAATCTCTTACCAATCTTACAGCACAACCTATATGTTTTCTGGTCGGTAAAGCAATTGTATAATTGTTTCCTTCTCTAAAGTAAAACGAGTATGCGTAATCATCACTGGTTGCACTGGCATTTCCTGTCCAATAATAACCGGCATAACCACCTTCAGATTCAATTTCTCCATCTCTTATTCCACTTGCAATCAAAAAGACAGCCCCTTTGGCTTCCATAGCCTCCCATTCTGCGGAAGTATATGAATTAGTAGCCCAACTGGATGCTTGAGGTGTAAAAGAAACTCCCGCTGTATTATTCCAATCATCCGGTAAAATAATTAACCCACAAAGATTATGTATTTTTCCACAACCATATTTATTGCTTGCACCGGCTCTTGTCTGCAACAAGTATTCCCATTCTTCTATAGTCAACACTCTCCATACATGATTTACATTGCCTCCACCAATAATCTTATTGTAATATCCCCAGTCATAATCGGTGCCCGATATATTGGAAATGCCTCTTACATAATTGGAATCTATGGTATCGTGCATAGATAATAATTTTCCGTTATAACCACTTGTTCCCCAACCATATAATCCACATTGAGAACTTGGTTGATAAGTTAATTTCAACAAGGAATCCCCCACTATACTTCCTCTTGAAAACCTCACCCTTTTATTAGGACCTACTGTAAAAATACCATATTCCATTTCTCCCGGAATGGAATCTTGCAAAGTAAAAAAACTATATTCTTCGCCATAAGAGGTTCCTTTGCTATTGGTAACATAAGCCCTTACATAATATTTAGTATTACGAATTAAATTAGTCATAGTGGAAGTATAATGTCCTGGTTCGGAGCCATCGTAGGTATGCATTTTGTAGATAGTTGGATTCGGATCTGTATCCCAACAAACTCCGTAAATCCACAATTCATCATATCCGGTAGATGTGATATTGCCACCACATACGGCAGATTCCCGGGTAATTTGACTAACACTATCGGTTGTTACAGCCGGCAATGTCTTTTCCATAATCGGCAAAGCTATGCTATCCAATTCGGCTATTGCATACGATATACAAGTATTGTTGGTCCAAATATACACCGTATCTTGATGCATTGAAAAGGTAAAACTATCCACCTCGTTGACATTCATCTCTATTGGATTTGTCTGTTGGGGATAAATATAGAATTTTTCTTGGGCATTAACTCCTGCAACCCATACAAAAATCGATAATAACATCCATATTTTCTTCATAATCCTGTCCTCCTATTGTTTTACAAATTTGATAGTGATACCCTTTACTTGCAAAAGATAATTACCTGATGCTAAATGGTCTACATTTATTTGACTACCAGTCGTGGATTTTACCAGTTTGCCATTGATATCATAAATTTTCACCTCATCCGTTTGATTTATTCCTGAAATAGTTAAAAATTCTTTCACAGGATTCGGGAACACATACACTTTGGTAGCAAGTGTCTGGTCTTCCACCTTTACATCTTCTTTGCTGCCAAAAAGAATTTTTCTAATGTCGGTAACGGGTGTTTGGTGGTTTGTTCGTTGCATAGTCATGGTAGTAATATCTACTTTTCTTGCAAACACTATTTTTTGGGCATCCGCCAATTCATAAGTTGTTTCCGTTCCATCGGAAGATATGGTGATAATAGTTGGAATTTCTTCTGCATACGATGCAAAAGCCAACAACACCACAATCATCATCATTAAGTATTTTATTGCTTTCATATAAAAAAATATTGGTTTGTCAATATCATTTTGCAAATTTGACAAATGGAAACCATTTATCAATTTACTTTCAAAATGCAAAAGTACATTTTTTTTCAATTGTATAGCACTTTTTATGATATTTTTTTCAAGAATACAAAATAACCATTCTTTATCTCAATAAAAAATGATACTTTTGTAAAAATAATTCTATCTATGAGCAAAAAATTATATCTACTTATTTTTGTGATAGTTGTTGCAAATATAAGTATTCACGCACAAAGTTTGAAACGTTCCGTTGTGGACGGAAAAGTTGACAGTGTATGGCAAGGTATCAACTTACCACAAGGATACACGGGTAAAGACGTAATCATCGGCATTACCGACTGGGGTTTTGACTACACCCATCCTGTTTTCTACGACACTACTCTGACACACAATCGTATATTGAGAGTATGGGATATGTTTCGTAACGATGGCACGCCACCCGACGGCTTCAACTATGGCGTAGAATACAATACTGCAGAAGATATTTTAGCCGCCCAACACGATACCTTCAATGTCTATCAATATGGCTATCACGGCACACATGTTGCCTCTATTGCCGCCGGCAGTGGCGGTGGCAGCGAATATAGAGGTGTTGCCTATGGAGCAGATTTGCTATTGGTCACCTTTTTAGTCAACGAACAAGCCGTTATAGATGCTTTTAATTGGATGTACCAAGTCGCTCAAGCAGAACACAAACGTTTGGTTGTCAATATGAGTTGGGGCTTGTATTATATGGGCAATATAGACGGAAGCGGACAATTGGCCAAAACGATGGATTCCCTTTCCGATTTAGGAGTTGTATTTGTCACCAGTGCCGGCAACAATGGAGATGTCAATTTTCATATTTCACAAAATTTTGCTCAACAAACCGACACTCTTCGCACCCAAATCACTTTTTATGGAGGAGAACATGCCGCCCTTTGGGGACAATCTGTTTCTATGACCAACAGTGCCATGTGCCCATTTCAATTTTCCATGCACTTTCTCAATACCGATAATGAAAGAATTGCTCAAACACCATTGTTTTCTACTCTTGAAGGCAACAACTACATAGATACTTTTCAGGTTATCGGAGAAGACACTGTTTTTTATAATGTAAACATAGAACAAGAAAACGCATACAATCAACGTCCGCAAGTACGTTTGCGAGTGAAAAAACTCACCTTTAACAATGTCAAAGTATGTTTGTCGGCAATAGCAGACAGCGGCATATTTCACGCATGGAACGTAGTGGAATTGAGTAATGACGTCGGCAATTGGGGCAATGACTTTCAAAAGCCCTATTCCTCCAATTTATATACTGCCGGCGATGCCTACTATGGCATTGGTACACCTGCCAACGTAGAATGTGTTATTTCAGTAGCAGCATATAGACCATCTTTCACGGTCAACGGACGTGTTATTGGTGGAGAAATTGCCTCTTTTTCAAGTTTCGGCGGCATTATTGATGGTCGTAGGAAGCCGGATGTTGCTGCCCCGGGCGTATCTATCATCAGTGCCATTTCCAGTTTCACCAACACTTTTAGTGGCACCACAACTACTACAGTAACATTTAATAACAAAAAATATCCTTTTGCCGCTCTTTCCGGCACATCCATGTCGTCGCCTTTTACAGCAGGAGTATGTGCTTTGATATTAGAAGCAAATAAATATCTCACCCCTCAACAAGTAAAAAATATTCTTGAAGAAACTGCCTATCAAGACAACTACACACAATCTTCCGGCATAGAACGATTCGGCTACGGAAAAGTAAATGCCTATCAAGCAGTTAAGAAAGCTTTGGAGATGGTCAATATAGAAGAAAATCCCTCTCAAAACAAGCTTTTCATATACCCGAATCCTGCTGCAGAATCTTTGTGCATACAATCAGATAGAATTGGACAGAATGCAGCCTTATACAATGTTATCGGACAAAAAGTAAAAGATATTACAATAGAAAGTTCTCATCAAATTATTGACATAAAATATTTACCTAAAGGGATGTATATTTTGAAATTTGACGACAATCAGATAGTAAAAATTATCAAAGAATAAACAATATTTCTCGTAAAAATAAGTTTAAGAAAAGAATCTTTTTTTTTATGATGAAAAACACTATTAAACGAATTGCTATATTTTTAATAAATCTATTGCTGATCAATCAGATTTTTGCAGTAGAAAAAGATACCTGCCAGCAATACAAAAAAGACATAAAAAAATGTCAGAAAATTGCCAAACAACTGCAAATGCTGGACGAAGACAACTATTATTACACCTTGCCGGTCTTTAATAAAAACTACAAAATAGATTCCACGGCAGACTGGTATCAAACGCTATCCAATATCACATATCGCACTCGTCAATATATTCGTACTAAAAACAATACATTTTCCGATTGTCCATGTATGTCAAGAATGTATAGCCTACTCGGGCAATCGTTATATTATTCAAAAAAATATTCAAGTGCCTTGGATGCCTTTTTCAAAATTTTGAAAGACCAAGACACTAATTTGGCATTCGAAACAAAACTTTTTATCATTGATTGTGAACAAGCTTTGGAGCACTATGAATCCGCTGAATTTCAACTCAATGAAATCATCAACGAAACCGACACTTCCATTTTGAATCACAATATACATTTTCTCTGCACTGCCGCAGATTTGTATATTGAAATGGAACAATGGAATGATGCTATCAATATGCTGAAAACCATTTGCGAACAAAACAATTATTATGTATTAAAGACGAGAGCAGAATTTATCATTGGACAAATCTATGAGCAACAAAAGCAATATTCGCAAGCTATCAATCAATATAAAATTGTTGCCAATCGAGCTACCGCTAACAATGTAATGCATAGCTATGCCATTGTTCATCAACGACTATGCCAAGAAGACATTGCCCAACATATTCGTGATTCCATTGCCGAAGAACTCTACCATCAATCCTTACCGTCTGCATTTGAACCATCTGTGGTGGAATCTTCTTTTGAACACAACAATTTTGAAAATGAGTATCCCTATTATTTCAATGATGTGGCTTCTATGTTTTTCTTGCAAGAATATGATGATGAAGACTTTGACGATTATAACTACATAGATGACATCAACGATGATGAATTAAATTCAGAAATGTTGGCATCCATATTTGAGAATTGGGATTCTGTTTCCATTCATATTCCAAAGACAGATTTCAGTCAAATGCAAGATACTATTTATCTGCAACTTGTACCCAAAAATTACACCTTACCTCCATACACTTCTTTGGTGTCAAAATTTGGTTGGAGACGACGTCGCTATCACTATGGTGTAGATACAAGAAATGCCATGCGAGACAGCATCTATTGTCTATTTGATGGTGTTGTAAGAATTGCCACCAGAAACAAATCCTATGGCAATGTTGTCATTGTACGTCACTATAACGGCATGGAGACATTTTACGCTCATGCCTGCGAATTGTTAGTAGAACCCAACGAAAAAGTTAAGGCAGGACAAGTGATTGCATTGGTAGGTAGCACAGGAAGAAGTACCGGTCCGCATCTACATTTGGAAACTCGATACAAAGGCGTACCCATCAATCCGGAATATATCATTGATTTTGAAAATCACAAACTACGTTCCGACACCTTGCTGATATGCAAAGAAACTTTCAACTACAAAAAATCCAACTATTCTTCGCATACAAGCAGTTCAACCGGAAGTAATTATTATGTCGTACGACACGGAGACACACTATCCTCCATTGCCGCTCGTCATCATACCAGTGTCAGCAGTTTGAAACGTTTGAATGGACTTCGCTCCGATTTTATCCGTGAAGGTCAAAAATTAAAATTGAAATAAAATAGAAAAATAATTATAGTCAAATCAAAACATCAAAAACATGAAAAAAATAGCATTTGTTTTTACTTTAATAACAACTATCCTATTAGGATCTAATAGATTAGTTGCTCAAACAACAGTGATATCTGCAGAAAAGAAAACAAATTTATCTATGGCCATTCCACCGACTATTATTTATAAGGCAGCTAAAAAATATGCCGACCTCGTACCTATCACCCTTTCTGAAGACAAACAGATCATAGTTTCCTATCCTGACCCAAGAGATATTAGTGAAAGGTCAAAGCCGACTTATTTGAAAAAAGGCTACTATTTAGACAATCGCGGCATTAGCCCCAATACGGCTTTTATTGCTCTCACCTACGAAGAATATGCACAATTAAAAACCGCTCCAAGTATAGAACAATTGATGAAGTTGATTGTCAATAGAAATCCCATTAAAAAGATGTATCGCTGTGATAAAATCTTTGATGCAAGAGAAAATACAGACAAATTGATAGAGATTATTGACAAGAAATTTGCCAATTGCGAAAGAATTAAATAGATAGAATATATCTATCTGTATTTCAATATTATCACTATAAGAGACTATAGAAAAAAGCATTTTTTATCGCGTAGTTTCTTATTTTTTTATACTTTTGCATTTTGTAAAAAAATTTTTTATGCAAAAACTAAGTCTAAATTTCTTTGTAATAATAACATTATTATTTTGTTTTACTACAAAGGCACAAAACAATTCTGTGATCTATGTTTCTCCACAAGGAAGCGATTCGTATACAGGTACATGGAATCATCCTATGAAAACGATTGGTGAAGCATTAAACAAAGCCGATGAAAACACGTTGACATATATACGTGTAGCCAACGGCAACTACTACGAATACAATATCGTTGAACTCAAAAGCAACATCATTATAGAAGGAGGCTGGCATTTTAATGTCTCTGATAGTAGTTGGATATTTTATGAGGATTCTATCTCATATATCTATATAGACGCCATAGAAAATATGACAAATTACAATCATAAAATTGGTTTCAAATCGTATAATGACACCAATTGGATGTTGAAAAATTTGTCTATAGAAGTTGCCAGTGCACTTTTATCCGAAAGACATGCGTCCGGCAAAGGTAGCAGTGTATATGGAGTTCATATAGATGGCATTTCATCCAACAACAGAATAGAAAATTGTCGTTTAATTATTGGTGATGCTACAGAAGGTCTAGGTGGAACTGAAGGCACTGCAGGTAGCAACGGTAATAACGGCAGCCATGGCAATATCACAAAAGTAGCAGTATGCTATGGAGGAGATGCCATAACAGGTGCCTCCGGTGTTGGTTCCGGCATACGTGCCGGCGGTGCCGGTGGTGCAAGTGGCAATGGTCGAAATGGCAATGTCGGCTTCGGTATGAGTGGCGGCAGCGGAAGTGCCGGCAGTAATGGTGGCGGTGGTGCCATAGGAGGATCTGCCGGTTCCGGCGGTGCAAGTGGTAGTGCAGGCGGTAATGGCGGAAATGGTAACAATGGTGCTGCAGGTTTACAACCTTCTGCTACGGCATTTACACTTTCCACCTATTTCATTCCCGGCGATCAATCTGCATCCGGAACTGATGGTGCAGGCGGTGCCGGTGGCGGTGGCGGCGGTGGTGCCGGTAGCGGTGCTTTTTGCGGATCTTGGTCCGGCGGATCAGGCGGATCAGGCGGTCAAGGCGGAACCGGTGGAACCGGCGGCATTGGCGGCGGAAGTTCTTTCGGCATCTATTGCTACAATACAAACCCACCTACTATTACATCTACTTATATTGCTGTTGGCAATGCCGGTGAAGGTGGTGACGGCGGTTTCGGCGGTCAAGGCGGCATTGGCGGTCAAGGTGGCAATGGATACAACTACAGCCTAAGTTATTGCGATTGTAGCAATTTAGGCGGCAACGGCGGCAATGGCGGTAATGGCGGCAACGGCGGTCAAGGTGGCAATGGAGCAAACGGATTAGCCATGCCGACTATCTTGGTAGCAAGCAACGGAACTTATAGTGCTATCCCCTACGACACAACAAACTCACAAACAGCACAACAACTTTCTGCAATCTATACATCTTATACCAATGCACAAATCAAAATATCGGCTACTTCTACTTGGAGTTTAGATAATGGTTTGGAATTTGTATATGACATTTTACCTAATAGCAGTTCATATACACCAAATAGCAATACATCTTATATAACTGCATCATATAAAGGCATCTACGCCATCAATACAAATGAAAACGTTATCATCAACAAAGAATGGAATTTAGGAAGCATTATCGCACCTGACAGTGTTGACTTTGAAGATGCTTTTACAGCCACTTATAACAACGTGGACAACAATGTATATGAATATCATTGGAAATTGGTAAACAACCAAGGAAACAATATTTCATCATCCAATGCAAACATTTTCAATATCAATACATCATCACTCTCTGCTGCAGATACAGGTTCACTCTATCATATTAGTTTAACTATTTCCGACAAAGAACATGGTACATCTAAATATATCTGGAAATCATTCAGAGTATTGCCGAAAATGGCAGAAATCAGTATTTACGATACCATTTTCACCTACGATGGTACTGCAAAACAAGTGTCTGTATTGTTAGACAATCAAAATTTGAACTATTCCATTACTTACAACGGAACCACCACATTACCCATCAATGCAGGCATCTACGAAGTGGTGGCAAGTATCACTTCTGACAACTACAAAGGGTCCGCTACTGCCCACATGATTATCAACAAGGCAACTGCTCCTATAGTATTCAGCAATTTGGTACAAAATTTTGACAGCACCTACCATACTCCTACTATCACAACTTATCCATCAGGATTGAACTATCATCTATTGTTCAATGGAGATACCAACAAGCCATTTAATGCCGGCAGTTATTTAGTAGAAGTAAATTTAAACGATACCAACTATGAAGGGTATGCTACGGATTCTATGACAATAAAAAAGGCCGTTGCAACTATCAATTTCAGCGACAATATGCAGGCATACGATGGCACGGCAAAACATGCCACTGTTACAACTATTCCTGCCGGATTAAATACAATTATTACCTATAGTTGCGGTTATGCTCCGACAACAATTGGCAACTATACTGTCTATGCCGTTATTGATGATGACAACTATTATGGTGAAGATAGTAGTATATTTGTTATCACTAAACCACAATCGTCTATTGCAATAGCAGATTCCTCATTTATCTACGATGGCAATGCCCATGCTTTGCACGTAGAAGTGACACCGGCGAATGCCAATTATACAATCACTTATAATGGTTTAAACTCCTTACCGGTCAATGCAGGTATTTATAATGTGATAGTTATTGTAAATGATAGTACTGTATTGCCTTCTTATGCTATGGCAACTTTGACTATCAACAAAGCACAGGCTTCCATTATTACCTACGACTCCATTCATACTTACAATGGCACACAACAAAGCATTGGCATCACCACTTTGCCTAGTGGATTAAATGTTACCACTACCTACGACAACTCTATTTTTGCCCCTGCAAATAGTGGCACATATACTGTAGTGGCTACTATCAACGATCAAAATTATTATGGCACTACTCAAACTTCATTGCAAATCAATCGCGCTATTGCCAACATAAATATTTCAAATACAACACAAACTTATTGCGGAACAGCACTTCAACCGACTATCACTACAACTCCAAATGTTCCATATTCCGTCACTTACAATGCAGACACCAATGCTCCTGTTAATCATGGAGTATATTTTGTCAAAGTAACTATTGATGAAAGAAACTATTATGGACAAGCAAGTGATAGTTTTAGAATAGAAAAGGCATCGGCAAATATTCAATTAAGTGACTTAATGCACACTTATGACGGCAATGCCAAATCAGCATCAGTTCAAACAACTCCTGCCAACTTACCATATACTATTACCTATAACAATAGTTTAGCTCAACCTGTTGATGCAGGCAACTATATGGTGAAAGTGGATATTATAGACAACAACTATTATGGTCATGCCGACACCTTACTGACTATCAACAAAGCTAATGTTAACATTACTTTCGATCAGTTAGTACAAACATACGATGGCAATAGCAAATCTGTTTCAGTAACTTTATCGCAAAATGTTGCCTATAGTATTACTTATAACGGAAGTACTAACCTACCTATCAATTCAGGCGACTACATGGTTGTAGTATCTGTTAATACCAACAATTATGCTGCTATAGATAGTGCCATTTTCACTATCAACAAAGCACACGCATATTTTACGATTACAGACCTTAACTTTGTTTACGATGGGCAAACACATCAGCCGACAATTACCGTTGTTCCAACCACTAACTACATCGTTAAATACAACGGACAATTATCACTCCCTCAAAATGTAGGTGTTTACAATGGAGAAATCTTGATAAACGATACCAATATAACAGGTGATACAACATTTGTTTTTGAAATCACCAATGCTACTGCACATATTGAATACTATGATACCATTCATGTCTATGACGGTAACGTTAAACAAATTTCACTTATCAATCCTGACAATGTCAATTGTATAATTGAATATAAACAAAACGGAAATATTGTTACACCTGTCAATGCAGGCATTTACGATGTAAGCATCTCTGTAGAAGAAGCCAACTACGACTCTATGATTATCAACACACAAATGATAATAGAAAAAGCCACGGCAGACATCACCTTTACAGACGATACTTTAACATATATTTATGACGGAACTACAAGAAGTGTACATGTTGTTACCACACCGGCTGGCTTGACCGTTGAAATAACTTACAACAACGACACAACTGCACCTTATCAAATTGGTGTTTATCAGGTTGTAGCCACTATTATTGACGACAACTATCAAGGAAGTGCCAATACAACACTCACCATTTTGGAAGACACCAAAATTGAAGAAACAAATGCCATATATACAGCCAAACTCTATCCTAACCCGACTTCCGACATTAGTCATTTAGAAATTGAAGGTATTAGCGGTGATATTGTAATTCGCATTGTTAATTCATTAGGACAACAAATGATGACAGACAAAGTTGTAGCAGACGGAAATTTATACTATGATATCTCAACCAACAACCTGACAAAAGGTGTATATTGGATCATCATCAGCCAGCAACATAACACTATCAACAAAAAATTAATTGTAGAATAAAGATTTAGTATTTCATAATTGTTGTAATTTTTGTTTAGGGGCTACTTTTCATAGTAGTCCCTTTTTAAAAAAGATGGGAAAAATAGAAGACATTATCTTGCAACACGACCAAAGAGGTATGCAACAACTTGCCAAATACCTCAACGACAACTATTGCATGAATGCCGCTCAAGCATTGTGGCAATGCAAGAAAGGGAACATACTCATCCTCACCGGCTTTTTTGTAAAAACCCATAGCGAAACCGATGGACCTTTAGGCAGCATATTCCTTTATAAAGCCTTAAAAACTTTAGGATTCTCCCCTATCATTGTTTCAGATGAATATGCCGCCTCCTATTTTGAAGGTCTGCCATTCATTCTATATACACATAATAGCCAAGCAGAAGAAATACTGGAAAACTATCAGCCTGTGGCTATAGTCAGTATAGAACGTTGTGGACGTGCCGCTGACGGAAAATACTACAATATGAGAAAAAATGATATCTCCTTGCAGACAGCTCCTATTGACGAGTTAGTATTGCGAGCATCATGTTTGACCATCGGCATTGGCGATGGCGGCAACGAAATAGGCATGGGAAAACTCTCTTGCCACATGCAGCACCTTGACCTTATTCCCTCTATTGTACCATGTAATTATTTAATTGTTGCAAGCGTTTCCAATTGGGGCAGTTATGGATTGATAGCCGCCCTATCCATGCTATGGCACAAGGATTTGCTACCTGAAGAACAAGACATGGACAACTATATGCAATACATTATAGCTAAAGGTGCTGTTGACGGATTTTCAGGAGAAAACAAACCCTGCATTGATGGTTTTGACCTATCCGTTGAACAAGCCATTGTAAAAGATCTAAAACGTCTTATTACAAAATGAAAAAGGCGGTTTCCCGCCTTTTATACATGGTTATTATAGTTTGGTTTCTATTCAAAGAATTTTCTTACTTTTTGGAAAAAACCTGCTTGTTTGGGTTGTTCTACTTTGAAAGTATCCGACTCCATCATCTTTTCTATCATGGCTTTTTCCTCTTTGGTAATTCGTTTGGGAACCACTACATTGATATTCACTATCAAATCACCTTGTCCATAGCCGCGTAAATCCGGCAAACCTTTACCATTTAATCGCAACAAAGTTGAAGATTGTGTTCCCGGGGCGATTTTAACTTTTGCCTTACCTTCCAACAAAGGTATCTCCACCGTACCTCCCAACACTGCCAATGGAAATGAAATATTAAATTCTTCGTAGATATTGTTGCCGTCACGTTCAAAACGACTATGTTTTTCTTCTTCTACCAACACCAACAAATCACCGGGTTCGCCTCCTCCTATGGCATTTCCTTTTCCTCTTATGCTCAATTGCATACCATCGGAAACACCTGCCGGAATTTTTACATTGATAATATCTTCGCCTTTTACGACTCCGTTACCACCACAATGAGAACATTTATCGGTGATAATCTTGCCTGTTCCATGACAATTCGGACATTCGCTCTGCATTTGCATCTGCCCGAAAATAGATTGTTGTACACGAGTTACAATACCTCTTCCATGACAGGTTGGACAAGTTTTGATTGCATCAGCAGATTTGGCTCCCGTGCCATGGCATTCATTGCAGACAATATTCTTTTGTACTTTTATATTCTTTTCAACTCCTTTGGCGATATCTTCCAAAGTCATTTTTACCTTTATACGAATATTAGACCCTTTTTGTACACGATTTCTGCCGCCACCGAAGCCTCCGCCAAAGCCGGAAAAGCCACCTATACCCAAGTCTTCGAATATAGAACCCATATGCGAGAAAATATCTTGCATATTCATGCCGCCGAAATCGCTAAATCCGTTACCACTCATACCTGCATGACCAAATTGGTCGTAACGGGAACGTTTTTGCGGGTCACTTAACACTTCGTAGGCTTCTGCAGCTTCTTTAAATTTCTCTTCGGCATTTTTATCTCCGGGATTTCTATCCGGATGATATTTCAAAGCTAACTGACGATAGGCCTTTTTGATATCCTCAGCAGACGCATCTTTTTGAACACCTAATACTTCGTAATAATCTCTCTTTTCCATATTCTACTGATAAATAACCACTTTTGCAAAACGTATCACTTTATCATTAAGCATATAACCTTTTTCCACTACATCTATAATTTTTCCTTTTTCAGCTTCGCTTGGAGCAGGAACAATGCTTACTGCCTCGTGAAAATCGGTGTTGAAATGTGCATTTTCTGTTTCTATCAAAGTTACGCCTTTTTGTTTCAATATATTCATCAATTTTTGAAAAATTAATGATTCTCCTTCTACAACAACTGACAATTCGGCTTCTGCCTTTTGATTATATTGCATAGCACGTTCCATATCGTCGATAATCGGCAATACGCTCGTAATCAACGATTCGGACGCATTTTTTATCACATCCAATTTTTCTTTTGTCGTTCTCTTGCGATAATTATCAAATTCAGAATACAAACGTAAATATTTATCCTGCAATTCCGCCTTTTCTTCTGTCATTTTGAGAATAGCGGCTTGCATTTCTTCTATTTTCTTTTCTAATTTATCTTTTCTTCCTAAGAAATTTCTTTTTTTGCTATCTTTCTCGGAATTTTTGTCACTATCATCAATTGCTGACAGATTTTCTGCCTCCTTTACTGACTCTTTTTCAGAACTTGCTGCGACTTGTTCTTCTTGAATTTCGTCAGTTGTATGATTTTCAATATTTTGATTTTCTTTTTCTTCTTCCATTATTTTATTTTTTATTGACAAATATTGATAAGCAAAATATTTGCCACAATTGCTTTTTGTGACAAAATGTCAGTATTTTGTTTATAATATAATTTAGGATATGAACAAACCATTTAAATACATCCAAACAATATATCTAATCAGCTTTCCCAACAACATGGATATTGCCACAATAAGAAAGCGGCATCTGAAAAATCCGGCAGCCACCGCTATCACGTCACCAATTCCGGGCAGAAAAGCAAAAAATGCCAGCCAACTGCCATACCTGTCTATTCTGTCTTTTAAACTATCTACCCGTTCTTTTTTTACATGCAGATATTTTTCTATCCAATCTATTTTTCCCGCATGTCCTATCCAATAGCATGTCAATCCTCCCAGCCAATTCCCTATAGTAGCCACTAACACACAATTCCATGGAGATGCACCCGCTAACAAAACTCCTGTAAAAACTATTTCTGAACTAAACGGCAACACCGTAGCTGCTAAAAAAGCCGCCACAAACAAGCCTAACAATCCCCATGTCACCAAACATTCCATGTTATTTGTACAATCGACCTTGGTAAGTATTGCGTTGGGCTAATGTTTTCTCAACTTGCTGTAAAATTTGGTCATTGCGTATCAGTCCCCATAGAGATTGGTCCAAGAAACGCGGCGGTACTTCACCTGCAAACCTTTCCACTACAATATTAGGATTTAAATGTTCCAAAAAACCAACTATAAAATCAATGTATTGCGGCAAAGTGAAAGAATAAAATTCTTCCGGATGCTGCTGATAATAAGCAGCCATCGGTGTGTCTTTGATAATTTGCAGTTGATGAAATTTTACGGTATCCAATGGCATGGCAGAAATAATTTTTGCCCATTGCTGCCAATCTGCAGGAGACTCCTTTGGCAAGCCGAAAATAAAATGTGCACCGCATTTTATTCCTCTTGCTGCTGTAGCATCAATCGCACGTCGGGCACATTGGAAATCATGACCGCGATTGACTAATGCCAGCGTTTTATCGCTGCAAGATTCCACACCGTATTCCAATATCACATAGCAACGTTGGCTCAATCGGGCAAAATAATCCAACTTTTCTTCATCAATACAATCCGGACGGGTACCAATAACCAAGCCTACTACATTTTCACATTCAAGAGCTTGATTATAAATATGTTTTAAATCATCCAAAGACGCGTATGTATTGGAATAGGCTTGAAAGTATGCCAAATATTTGTCCGCACGACGATAACGATTTTTATGAAATACTATTCCTTCGGCAATTTGCTGTGAAATACTTTTCTCTTTTTGACAATAAGAAGGATTGAAAGCACTATTGTCGCAATAACTACAACCGCCAAAAGATATTTTTCCATCTCTATTGGGACAGGTAAAACCGGCATTGATAGTTACTTTTTGAACCCTTTGACCGAACGTCTGCTTGAAATAATCGGCATAAGAGTTAAATCTACGCCCTGTATGCCATGGAAACATTTCGCTTGTTGATTGCTGACTTGCCATTAAAATACTTTTAATATTTGCAAATGTATCATTTTTTAGTGAAATAATCGGCAGAAAATAAAAAAAATGCTGTTCGCTACCGAACAGCATCGTCTTTAAATAAAAAAATTGTCTGCTATTAAATTATTGTTGAAATTATTTCAATCTTAAAATTGTATTCGGGCCTACACCTGCTTCGAAACTATATTTCTTTGTTCCGTTGCTGCCAAAGCAATAAACATCTCCATTAGATTTAAAATCACCGGCATCACCAATATATACATTACCATCAGTATCCACATTAATTGCATACGGATAAATAAAATTAGTTCCATTTGTAGCAATATCGCTTGTATTTCCGGTTAACAAATCTATTTTCTTAAACCACCATGCATAAGTGGTATCCATTCCGTATGCGTATGCTGCATCATTGTGGATAGTAAAATTACTTGCTTCCACCTCGTATGTAGCCACCAATTGATTGTCGGTAGAATTTATCTTTTGAATACATGGACTCACGGTAGCATAATCCCCGATACTCAATACATAGACATTGCCGTAAGAATCTGCACCTATTCTGCCCGGATTGACTCTTACAACAATTTTTTCCACTTCTGTAAAAGTATTTAAGTCTATTACAGATACTGTACTGTCGTAATTAGGATAATCCAAACCGCCGGAATTGCTGACAAACAATTTGCCATTGGCTACACATAATGCCTCCGGACTTTTGCCTGCTTGTGCGGTAGCTTCTACTTGCAATGATGCCGTATCAATTCTTACCACCTCGCCATTATAGCAGCAAACGTATGCCTTGCCTTCATTGAAAGCAATTCTTCTCGGCATCATTCCAAAGCCACCATTATCCACTAAGGAAATTCTTGACAAAGATTTGCCGGTGTAAATATCAACTACTTCCACTGTGTTGGAATTATTGACAACAATGTACAATTTAGCACCATACAATTGCATGTCATTACCAACATCTCCCAAAGAACGACCATTAATATCGTTGAAGATATCGTATGTAACTGCATTGCTGTCAACATCATAAAAAGACAATACAGCACCATTGGTTCCATACAAACCTTCACTCAACACTAAAACTCCATTACCGAATAAAGAATCATCTTCTTCCGGTCTCGGTCTACAAGACACTACCGTTAACACTACTATAAGTGCCAACATACTCTTTTTTAAAATACTCTTCATTTTTTTAATTATTTAAATTTATATTTATGTTAATTTGTTTACCATTTAAATCCTAATTTCAATCTCCAAGAAATACCTGCAACAGGAAAATTATCAATTATTTCATAGTTTTTATTGGCAATATTCAATAATTCCACACTTGTCTGCAAGGTAAAAGCTTTTATTTCAAAATCTCTACTGACAGCAATGCTATGGTCGAAATAGGGTTCCATGACAAAGGCTGCTACATTTTGTCCCAAACGATACCTTTTCCCCACCATCACCAGCACATAAGCTACATCCACCCACTTGGTGTTCAGCAACAAGCGACAATTACCACTATGGCGGGGCGTATAGGCAATTTGATTTTTGTAGGTTTTGCTATTTTCATCAGTCATATCAACTGCATATTGATAAGAATAAGATAGATTTATGTCAATATCCATCCATGAAGCGGCTTCAATTTGCAAATATGCAACAGCGTCTAGCCCCCATACATGCACTTTGCCATAATTCAACATCGACCAAATAAAGAGATTTCTATTTGGAAATGCCACAATTTTATTGTTGACTAAATGAAAATACCCGTCCAGATTTATTTTAAAATAAGGCACAGATTTACTAAAATTCTTCATCCACGCAAGATTGCACATCACTTGATGAATGGTTTCCGGTTTTAAATCGCGGTTGCCTGCCAATTGATAATACATATCGTTGAAAGTCGGCAATCTGAACACATGCTGATAAGTGGTGGAAAAAGTCAGTTTTTCCTTTTTCAGCAAACGAAATTCCATATTGGCAGCCGGTGAAAAATGATTAAAACAATCGGTTCTATTGTCAATCTTTGTTTTATCCAAAGCATAGGT
>JAEEGH010006146.1_pt1 | contig 29566 bp, 26 predicted proteins | sample 9134181 | NCBI WGS metagenome assembly JAEEGH01 (sample SAMN16246544, study PRJNA631951) | gut metagenome | biome: gut microbiome; feature: rumen; material: DP-attached | host: Bos | place: Iran: Karaj | collected 2018-10 | reverse complement strand
GATCGTTGTTGAAACGCGCGACGAAAACAGGCAAAAAGACTGAGAAAAAAGACAAAAAGAAGCCGGCAAAAAAAGAATCTACCAAAACTTAAATCGTTTAAGTTTCAACAGAACGATTATACCCGAAAGATACAGAACACGTACCCACCTGTGCTTTTGACTTAAATCCATATTCCACACACCATATTAAACATCACCGGCGAGAAATGTAGAATTTAGGAACACAAAAAACGAATTATTGACTCATTTAGCAAACAACCGTTTGCAGGAACGCAAAAATAAAAGCATTGCGTATCAAACGCAAAAACGCACCCAAGCCGGGTGCGTTCTGCAATTTTCACTATAGAAGGCCGCGCGAACCTCTCGTACGAGAGGTTCGCGCGGCCTACAAACAATTAGTCGAGCGTGTGGACCAGGAGACCGTCGCGGAGCTTCGGTTCGAACCAAGTGCTCTTCGGCGGCATGATTTCGCCAGCGTCGGCAATGCTCATGAGCTGATCGAGCGTGGTCGGATACATTGCAAATGCGCAAGCGCATTCACCGCTATCGACGCGCTTCACGAGTTCGCCGAGACCACGGATGCCACCGACAAAGTCGATGCGCTTGGAAGTACGCGGATCGTCAATGTCAAAGAGCGGCTTCAAGATGAGCTTCTGGAGGAGAGCCACGTCGAGGCTGTCGACCGGGCCAAGATTCTTGAGGAACTTGTCCTTGAACGTGCAAGCATACCACTTGCCGCCCATATAGAAGTTCACCTGGTTCTGCTTGGCCGGGCTCTGCATGCTCGGCAATTCTTCGATGTCGAACACAAGCTTCATTTCTTCCATGAGCTGTTCCGGCGTGCGGCCGTTCAAGTCCTTAAGCACGCGGTTGTAGTCCAAAATCTTGAGCTGGGTGCTCGGGAAGAGGATAGCGAGGTAACGGTTGTATTCTTCATTGCCCGTGTTCTTCGGATTCTGTTCGGCGCGATAGCTGGCAGCACGAGCACCAGCAGCACTGCGGTGGTGACCGTCAGCGATGTAGCTCACCGGAATTTCTTCGAAAGACTTGCGGATAGCCTCGATTTCAGCGTCATCGTCGATGACCCAAACCGTGTGGCCAAAGCCGTCGCCCTTGCTTACGAAGTCGTAAACAGGCTTGCGCTTGGTCACGGCACCGAAGATATCGAACTGGCCGTTGTCGCGGTAAGTAAGGAACACCGGACCCGTATTGGCGTTCGTAGCAAGCACATGGCGCAAACGGTCTTCTTCCTTGTCAGCGCGGGTAAGTTCGTGCTTCTTGATGGTGCCGTTGAAGTAGTCGGCAGCCGGAACGCAGCACACAAGACCGTACTGTTCGCGACCGTTCATCGTCTGGCGATAAACGTAGAGGCACGGCTTCTGGTCGAAAGCGATCACGCCGTCTTCGATCATCTTGTCGAGATTTTCACGAGCGTGGGCATAAACCTTCGGATCGTAAGCATCGACAGAATCCGGAAGTTCGAGTTCGGCACGCGTCACGCGCAAGTAGGAGTGCGGAAGGCCCTCAGCCATAGCCTTGGCTTCGGCGCGATTCATCACGTCGTAAGGGAGCGCAGAGATAGTCTCAGCTTCAGCCGGGTTCACCGGACGCAAAGCCTTGAACGGATAGATGTGCATCATAGGTTTCTTTCCTTTGTGTGCTTCTTTGATTAAAACTTCGTCTTCGGCAATCAAGTTATGGATATAACCCGTCTTTGCCTCAATCCATTTTTTCTTCCTGTAACTTACGATGAAATAAGCTAGAAAAAAGAAGATGGCGCCGCCAATAGCAGCGACAATTGTAATGCCAATCATGAACGCCAACAGGTGGTCCGCAGCATCATTCCACAAATGCCCGATCACCGTCGTGAAATTCTTGAACGAAAGCCCCTGGAATTCTTCCAAAAAGTCAAACTTAATCGCCTCCGGATGGACAATCTTGCACCCGAGCATATAACCCGTCGGGTAGAAAAATCCGAACTGAGTCAGCGGGTTTGCCACAAACGACGAGACAATCCCCGGAACCTTCGGAAGGCGGAACAAGGCACAGAACGCAACCGTCAAAATAATGGCAACACCAATCGTCGGCCAAATACCAATAAAGACGCCCGCCGCCACAGACCACGCCACACGCATGGCATCCTGACGCCTCGGAAACATCCTATTGTAATAAATACGGCTTAAGCGCTTGTACTTCGATTCGTTCCTTCTCAATTTAACCATATCACCTCTTAAATAACCGAGCCAAAGATAGTAAATATAGACGAAGGACCAAAGACTAGAGACGAGAGAAGCCGCTATGTGTAAGTTTCAATCACATTTTCTAAATTTTCTCTCATGAAACACTTGATTTCGAAAGAAGGCTTTGAAAAATTCAAGGCAGAATGGGAACATCTCAAATATGTCGAACGCCCGGCAATGATCAACCAGGTGCAAGCCGCCGCTGCCGAAGGCGACCGCAGTGAAAACGCCGCCTACACATATGGGCGTATGCGCGTGCGCGAAATCGACCGCCGCTTGCGTGAACTCGACCGCATTTTGGATGGCGCACAGATTGTCGAAAATGCCGCCACCAAGGACGGTTCCATTCGCTTTGGCGCCACCGTCAAAATGATTGACAAGAAGACCAAACGCGAAAAAATTTACAGCATCGTCGGTGACAAGGAAATCGACCCGCTCCAGGGCCGCATCAGCATGAAGTCCCCCATCGGAGAAGCTCTGCAAGGCAAAAAAGCAGGCGACACCGTCGAAGTCCAGGCCCCCCGCGGAAAAATCGTTTACGAGATATTAGAGGTTAGTTACTAGTTATTAGTCATTGGTCAATAGTTTAAGTTAGGCACCAAAGGTGCGTTTTCTAATCCAAAACAAATAGCGATTGACCATAATCTAAATATTTAAGCCAGCTAATTTTCAAAATAATTCAACTAAAGACTATTGACTAACAACCAATGACCAACTTCATCGATACTCATTGTCATATTGATTCTTACGAGCGCCATGCGGGCGAATCCTTTGACGCGCTTTTAGAGCGCTTCCAAACTGCCAATTTCACGACCGAACGCAGTTCCGCTAAAGAAAAAGCGGCCGCATCCAAAATACAACAGCCAGAAGCATTTATCCATGTCGCCTGCGACCCGGCAGACTTTGACCGCGCTCGCGAACTCAGCGAAAAGTATCCATTCGTCTACTCCGCTTATGGCATTCACCCCGAGTACGTTGAAACTGAGACCGCCGAAGACGAAGTCCGACTCCTCGAATTCCTCGCCCACCCCAAGTGCGTCGCCTGCGGTGAATTCGGCCTCGATTACCATTACGGCGCCGAAACAAAGGCCGCCCAAGTCAAGCTTTTCGAGCGTCATTTACAGCTCGGTATCGAAAGCGGCAAGCCTCTCGTACTCCACCTTCGCGAAGCTGATGATGACGCCCTCGCCGTGCTCCGCACCGCGAACTTACACGACCGCAACGTTCACGTTCATTGCTTTACAGGAACGCCCGAATTCGTCGAACAGCTCCTTCAGCTAGATGCAAACATCTTCGTCGGATTCACGGGAATCGTCACGTTCAACAACGCGCAAAACGTCCGAGATGCAGCAGCGCTCGTACCGCTCGACCAGATGCTTTTGGAGACCGACGCCCCTTACATGGCGCCCGTCCCCTTCCGCGGCAAGCCCTGCCACTCCGGCTACATCCCGTTTATCGCCGACAAACTCGCCGAATTAAAAAAAGTGACGGTAGAAGAACTCTACCATCACTGTCGCGAAAACACTAGAACGTGTTACGGAATTTAAGCTTTAACGGCTTCCGGTTCCGTTTCAAAGCTGGATCCCTGCGTCGGAACATTGTAATGTTCCTTCATGTACTCTAGCGCCATATCCGTATTGAGCGGCCTGCTAAAGTAGAAGCCCTGAATCAAGTGGCAGCCTTCGCGGTACAAGAAGTCGAGCTGTTCCTTCGTTTCAACGCCTTCGGCGATGAGGTCCAAGTTCAAGGACTTCGCAATGCCAATCACCATGCGGGCAAACGAAGCATCTTCTTCGTTATCCGCCACGTGATCCACAAAGTACTTGTCCATCTTGAGCGTATGCACTGGATAGCGCTTCAGGTAAGACAGAGAGCTGTAACCCGTGCCAAAGTCATCAATCGAAATCTGGATACCCATATTCGAAAGCGCGCGCATGATTTCAATCGTCTTGTCCGCTTCGCACATGGCCGTGTATTCGGTAATTTCGAGCTTCAAGTTGCGCGGATTCAAGTTCGTTTCGGTCAGCACACGACGCACATCGTCGACCATGGAATCCATCGAGAACTGCTTTGCCGAGAAGTTCACCGCCACCTGGATATCCTTATAGCCCATGTCCACCCATTGCTTGGTCTGCTTACAAGCCATACGCAAGATGAGCGCCCCCATCGGCACAATAAGGCCCGTTTCTTCGGCAATCGGGATAAATTCAGCCGGCGAGATAATGCCTCGTTCCGACTGGTTCCAGCGCACAAGCGCTTCAAAGCCCACAATCTTGTTGCCCGCCTGGATATCGACAATCGGCTGGTACATCAGCACAAATTCTTGAGCCTGGATTGCACGGCGGATTTCAAACTCAAGCTTGTAAAGCTTCATCGCCTTTTCGCGAATGCCGCCGCTAAAGAACTGGATACCGCCATGGTTAATGCCCTTCTTCATATCGCGAAGGCTTGCATTTGCATTGGCGAGAATATCTTCGACGCAATCGACATCCTGGTTCACGACAATCGACATCGAAACACTGATGTACAAGTCCTTGCCTTCCAGCGAAATCGGAGACTTAACTTTGTTATGAATATTGCGGACAAGCGGAATTAAGTCGTCATTCGGGTCACGGCTCTGGATGTTGTGCAAAATAACGGCGAACACATCAGGACCAATTCGAGCCACGCAGTCATCGGGGCGTGCAATTGATTTTAAACGGTCTGCAATCGTGCGGAGAACATTATCGCCAATATTGATGGAGTACGAAGCGTTGATGGCACCAAAGCTATCGATATCCAAAAGAGCTACCGCAAAAACATAGTCCGGACGCTTTGCCGCGATATCGACATCGGTTTTTAGCTTTTCGAGGAAATACTTGCGGTTATAAACGCCTGTGAGCGCATCCTGATAAACGTAATTATAGCGTTCGCGTTCAGCAGACTTGGTATCAACCTGTTCCGTCAAAGAACCAATCACGCGAATCGGACGACCAGAGTCGTTACTTTGAACTCGCCCACTAATCACGAGTTTTGCATTTTTCTTGGAGGCGTCAAGCAGAGTCAAGTTGCATGAGAAAGTTCCCAAGGTCTGCAAAGCGGCATTCAACTGTTCACGGAAGGCATTCCAGTCGCTTTCAATCACACGCTTTTTCAAAGGTTCAAAGGAATCTTCAAGGCTTGCGCTATCGGTGGCAAGCAACTTCGCAATGCGATTAGACCAATAAACCTTCCCCGACGCCACATCGAACGTCCAAAATCCATCTGACGACACATCGATCATCATCTGGAACATTTCATCTTTTTCAAGGAGGTCCTTTTTCAGGTCGCGAATCGGTTCGACGACCTTCGGTTCCGGGATATCCACATCATTGCGAATTTTCCGGCCATCCATCGGGAATTTATAGAACAAGGCGACATACGCCAAAAAAACTATCGCCAAAAAGTACGGTATAAAGTTATAGACGTGTTCTGTAAAGTTCAGAATATCTGGTATAGTTTCTGCAAACAGAAAACACGCTAACAATAGCGCAAAGCGCAAGACTACATGTTCATCGAAAAGTCTCATGTCAACCCAATCCTATATTTACACCTAAAATAAGTCGAATATTTCAAAATGGAACATCCCGAAAGAATTTAGTAATGATTTATTTACTCCAACTTCTAGTATTCCAACTTGGAATAATGTTTACGTTAAATGAATTTTTATTTCCTATAAAGAATATACCATAAAAATACTGAAAAATTCAAAAAAACGAAAAGTTCTTCAAATAGCGCAACGGCTATGAAAAATCGGAACAGATTGTAACGTAAACGTCCGTTTTCATTAAAGGTTTCGTTACATTTTTATTATTTATAATAGTTCACATCCGTTTTTACAGAAAGCAACAACCTTACAGGTTCTTTTTTACGCAGCCCATCTCATTTTGAGATGGTTTTGTTATATTAAGGGCATGGAATGGAACGAAGAACAGCTTAAAGAACCGCGTTTAATTGATATCCCGATTGCTCACGACCAGCGTGGCAACTTGAGCGTTGTCGAAGGCGGAGAACTCATCCCGTTTGATATCAAGCGCTTGTACTATCTGTACGACGTTCCGGGCGGAACAACCCGCGGGGGCCATGCGCACCGCAAGCTCCGTCAGCTGATTATCGCCGCAAGCGGTAGCTTTGACGTGATTCTGGACGACGGCAAAAAGCGTTCCAAATATTCCCTGAACCGTTCCTATCACGGGCTTTACATCCCGACAATGCACTGGCGCGAAATCGAGAATTTCTCTTCGGGCGCTGTTTGCATGGTACTCGCATCCGAGCACTACGACAAATCCGATTACATCTATGAGTATGAGGATTTTGTGAAAGAAGCTACTTCTCGTACCTAGCGTTCACACAGGCGGTTGCGCCGAACGATTCCTTGTAATGGAGTAAATCTTCGTTCAAGAAGTTTCCTCCATTTTCGGTAGAAATACCCCATGAAAAATGTTCAAAGCCCTCCTCTCTAGCTTCTCGCAGAGCAAAGAGGTTCATTGGCGTTGTGTGATGAAATTCGCTAAAACTTTCGTCGGGCGAAATATACTGGTCGTGCAGGACATGCGTTCTTTCGAAAATAAACTGCATCATGCCGCAAACGTAACGGTCTTTGAAGAACAAGCCTCTAAAGCGTAAATTTTGTGGAATTCGCTTTTTAAGGTCAATAAGTTCTTCGGCGGAATGTACCGGTTTGGTGTTATGCTTTTCTTTGGAGATTACAAGGAACTTGTGGAACGTCCTGATATCTTCGTCACTTTCGATAGCGCGATATTCCCACTTTTCAGATTCAGGAAGCGCATCGATAAACTTTTGCGCGTAATTCCAAAGACGTCTCTGATTGCGGTTGCAATTTTCAAGAGGATCGACATCTTCAAAAAGCGTCGTTTGGCTGCTGAGTTCCGTATGGCGCGTGTAGCCCAAATGTTCAAGCACATATTCAAGCAAATCGGGGCTTTCGAAAGCAAAAAGCGGAGGCGTTATCTTTAACGTGACGTGCTTAAAATTCGTCGTTAAATACTGATCCGCTTCTTGAAGAATTTCAAAAAGCCTTGCGCCCGTGTAATACGATTTTGAAATAATGGGGCCGCCAAACGTGGAACCTGCGTGCGATACGAACGAGCCATCCTTGACTACACCCGGGAAATACGCAACTATAGTTCCACTTTTTTGAAGTGCAAAACTCGCATCGTTAAAACGGCCTGCGGGATGATAGTTCAAAAAACGCCTTGTCTGCAAAAAGGTGCCATTCACCGATTCCGATTCCACGAAATGGTCAAATCGCTGGTCTAATTCAGGAGTGTAAGGCAAAATTTCGTACATATCATCTCCGGCGTTACGCTACTTGGATTTCTGCGATTTTTCAGCTTTCGGCGCTTCAGCCTGTTCAGCATTCTGCGCCGCTTGCTTTGCAGCCTTTTCAGCGGCGTGTTCCAAACGAGCGGGCTTGCCTGCTAAATTGCGGAGCAATCCGAACAAAGCTGAGAGTTCGTTGCGCGTCGGGTGCAAACGCTGCAAGAGCGTGTTGAGGAAGCTATCGCGCCAAGCTTGATCGTGATACTGGCCCGTGAGATAGCGGTCGAGGAACTTCTTGAAGCCATCAATCTGCTGAATGGTTGCTGGGCCCGTTTCGGCAACGCCTCGCGTTGTGCGCTTCGCGCGGCCCTCGCCGTTCGCGAGTGCCCCGGAACGGCAAAGCTCGTACAAGCTAATCGAGACCGCTTGTCCAAGATTCAAGCTCATGAGTCCCGGCACCGGAATTTCGCACTGGTACGTGCAAGCGTTCACTTCTTCAAGCGCAAGCCCGCAAGATTCACGACCGAACACAAGTGCAATAGTCCCATCTTCCGGGAGCATGTCAGACAAGTTCTGCACCATCGTATGCTTGATGGAGCTTGCAAAAATGCGGCGGCTGTAAGCAACAGCGCATGAGCAATCGCCAATGGCATCCTCGAACTTGTGGACGACCTTCGCGTTATCCAGAATGTCATGGCTATTCGCAGCCGTATGGTAAGATTTGTCCAAGACTTTGTCGCGCTTCGGATAGACAATATAAAGTTCCGGCAATGCATAGCAGTGCATGGCACGTGCGACAAACCCCACATTGTGCGGGTGTTCCGGTTCAACTAAAACAACTCTAAATTTACGCATAATCAAAAACTCTTAAAAAATCTTCCTGGATCCTTCACTGCGCTACGCTTGTTCAGGATGACGCCTCATTGACTACCCACTTAAACCCTTTTCCGCGAATTTCATTTTCGATGGTCTCGCCGGGTTGAATTTCAGCGCCTTTATAAATCACGGAGTGCACGATTTTCACTCCGTCTGGAATTACAACACTAGGTTCCACAACAGCTTCATTCTTATCGCGGCCAAGTTCTTGCTTGCGAGCATCTACCGCAGCCATCAAACCTTCGGGCGAGCCCATATCAATCCAAGTGGCGTGCAACTGCGACATATCGACAAACGGCGCACGACCAGCCGCAATTTCCTGTTTCCAGAATTCACGGATGTCAAATTCGCCATCACGAATCCGGGCCAAAGCTTCATCGCTGTACCACGAAATTCCAGAGAACGTCGCTGCCGTTCCCGTATCGGCACCGAAACGCCCGGCAACACCAGCAAGGCAACAATCCGCACTTACGCGGAACGTGTTCACCTTCGGAAAATCAACTGCCAGGAGTGCCGCCTCACAGCGGTTCGAGCCATCCGCCTTCCCCGCCTCGTACGCAGCACGAGCATTCCGCACAAACACGCCCAAGTCAAAATTGCAGTACGCGTCGCCATTCATTATCAAAAGGCCACCGCGATACCCCGCCGCATAAATCCGGCGCAAGGGGCCTGCAGTCCCAAGGATTTCAGGCGTTTCAACCCAGACTTTTTCAAAGCCAAGGCGTTCGCCCTCGCATACAATCTGATCCGCCAAGTAATGTGCATTCGCGTGCAAGCGGACATCGCCAAGCGACTTCGCCCGCTCCATCTGGATTTCGAGAATGCTCTTGTCATAAACGCGAACCAACGGCTTCGGGATTTCCGACGTCAAAGGCCTTAGCCTTGTGCCAAGCCCCGCCGCCAAAATCAACACGTTCAATTTATCGTCAGTTCGCGTCATAACACAGCCTTAATTAGACCATTGCAGCACTGAAGGAGGCGTTGCAGATAAGCGTTTCGCCCTGCCAGATTTCGCCCGTATATTTGTAGATGCCATGGCGAGCCATCACGAGCGTAGCCTTGAGCGTCAAGTCCTGCGGCGGAATCACCGGAGCGCGGAAGCGGCAGCTTTCGACACCCATGAATGCCGGGCGCTTGCCTTCAACATCAGCCTTCTTGGCAATCATTGTCAAAAGCGTTGCAGCCTGAGCCATGGATTCAATCTGAATCACGCCCGGGAGCACCGGATTGTTCGGGAAATGTCCGTCAAAGAACTTTTCCTTGCCCGTCACGTGCCAAACAGCAACGATAGACGGCTGGTCACCTTCGGTGATTTCCTGAATTTCATCCACGAAAGCAAACGGAGCCTTCTGAGGGAGGAGGGCATGTACTTGTTCTTCATTGTAAAGCATAGGGCAATACCTTTTCTAAGATTGTTCTGTGACTCAAATGGCCACCGTTAATGATTTCCAGACGAACTTTCGGGAGTGCAGGTTTTGCAAAGCAAAGGTCTCCCAACAAGTCGAGGATTTTATGACGAGCGGGTTCATCAGCGACTCTAAACACGGGAGCAGAAGCCTCCGGAGAATCGTCGAGCAAGAGCCCACAGGATTCATCCACCCCGCCAAGCAATCCAGCCTTGCGGGCTTCGTCAAATTCGTTTTTCAAAATGAAAGTTCTCGCCGCAAAGACATTATACAAGTCTTCTGCCGAGTAAATGGAAACATTCGCCGCCGACTTAAAGACGCGACCGCCTTCGTTTCGTTCCAAGATATATTCCACTTCAAACGCTTCGCTAGGCGTAATTTTTACCGAACCGTAAGGTTTTTGGGCCTGAGCATCATCAACGACATCCGTGCGGAACAAGTCCCACGCAGCATGTACGGGAGCATCATAAAACGCAAGTTCTTCAGGCACGCCCACATTTCTGCGAAGCGTATTAAAGAACGGGAGCGCACTCCCATCCATCAGCGGAACTTCTGCGACTTTTCCTTCGCCATTTTCTTCATTGCTGGCGACATCGACCACAAAACGGCGAGTCGGCCACATCAAAAAAACAGGCGCAAGGTGTTCCGGCGAAGCAAGCTTTAACGCATGAGCACCTTCAACAGATTCATAAATTGCCGTACGGGCCACGCTAAATTTCAAATCCGTGAAGCACTTTATGCAATCGGTACTGTAAAAAGAACGACCGCCCACGCGCCATTCGACGCGAGGTTCCAGTTGCGGATTATACTCCTGGACTTCAATTTTTACGTTCGCCTTGCCGTATGACAAAGACGCAGAACAAAATTCCCACTCACGCGGGCTTTTACGAGAATCTTTCTTCATTTAGATAACGGGAATTTATAAAATTATTTCTTGCCCATCATCCGGAGTTTCACGACGGAGCGGCGCCAGACGTCGATTTCTTCTGCCGGATAGCCAGCGTAAACCTTTCCCGCCTTGAGGCTCTTCGTCACGCCCGCCTTTGCAGCGACTTTCACGCCCTTGCCAATCGTCAAATGCCCCGCAGACTGCACGCCGCCAGCAAATTCAACATTGTCTTCCATCACGACGGAACCCGCCACGCCAGACTGCGACGCCATCATGATGTTGTTTCCAAGCACGCAGTTATGAGCAATTTGCACAAACGTATCGAAATGGCAATCATCGCCAATCACCGTCGGAGAGACAAAGCCCGCCGCGACCACATCGTTGGCGCTAAAGCTACAGCGGTTCCCGATGCGGACGCCCGCCAAATGCGGCACCATCCGACGTTTGCCTTCGTACTCGTAAAATCCGAAGCCGCGCGGGCCAATCACCGCCCCCGCCTGGAACACGCAATCTTCGCCAATCGTCACACGCGGATAGACAGTCACATTCGCTTCAAGCACCGTGCCTGCGCCAATCGTAGCGCCTTTCATCACCACGCAATTCGGGCCAATGAACGCATTCTCGCCCACCACCCCCTCGACAACCGCCGACGCATGAACTTGTGCAGAAGCAGCAATTTTCGTTTCTTCAAAAACTTCATGGCGTTCCACAAACTCTTTCATGAACGTCACCATCGCATGGTACGGGTTCTCGACAGGACACACAAAATGCACATTCGGCAAAAATTCCGAACGCCCGTCCACGCAATACTTTTCGTACAAACTCGGCACAAAGAGGAGCCCCGCCGTAACGCCCGCAAAAGCGCTAGCGCTTATACCACCAGCATTCCCTGCAAGGCCCGTTTCCGTCTTGGCATCACCCGTCCAAAACGAGACATCGTGATTTCCAGCCTTATCAAGCGATGAAAATCCAGTCAATTCAAAATTCAAAACGCCCTCGTCCGAAGGCATTTTCAAGTTCATTTGTTTTAAAACTTCCGATAACGAAACCGAAAGCATCATTCCTCCAACGAGAGCATACGCACTTGGCATGCAAACTGGATTGTAACGCGATTGCCCAATTTTCCGCTCAAATCTTCTCCATCCAATTGGATAAATTCATCATCCGCTAGATCGAGCGTTAACGACCGAACCTTCCGAGACTTGAGCAAATATTTTTTGAGGAAGAAGCCCACAACAGGAATGTTCCCCACCGCAATCGCAAGCAAGAAATTCAACATATTCGGCACACAGACAACTTCCAAATAGCCATCTGCCATATCCGACTTGAAAAATGGATTTGCACCACTGGCAAAACTCGGGATATTGCCGACAATGACAGTCGTATGTCCCGTCAAGTCAATATTTTCCTTAACCTTCGGCGTATTTTCAACCATCGAAAGCCAACCGCTTTTCAAATGGTATGCCCTGTCGGCAAAAAAACGTTTCACATAATGGAGTTTATTCGCAATTACAGAATTAGACGAAATAACACCAGATGCGCGATCCTGATTAAAATCATGCGCAATACGAGCGTCAATGCCTGCCGAAAAATAGTTCGCAAGAGCGTACTTGCCATTAACCGTCCAAATATCAAACGGTCTTGACTTTGCCATCAAAAGCCTACGCACTAGATAGAGCAAGCCCTTATCGACAAACGGCTTATACAAGCCAAGCACGCGAGCCAGATCGTTCCCCGTTCCCAAAGGGATGAGACCAATTTGAACTTTATCCGCAAATTCCGATGTCAGCATAATGGAAAGAACAGACGAGACCGTCCCATCGCCACCGACCGCCACAAGCGTTTCAGTCGATGCAATGGCATCCCTAATTTGTTCCTCCATTCCCTCTTTCCGCGTAAATTCAGATTTCCATTCATCAGACTTGAAATTCATGGAATCCATAATTTCGGGCAGGAACTTATGAATAACCTTACCTTGACCACCACCACTCACCGGATTTATGAGGAAAAAGAACTTATACATTTTTTAACAGTTCGTCCTTTGCGTCCAAGTAGTGTTCAACGCCAGTCTTTACATTCTTGATCTCGTCTGCAGTCAAGGTTCTAATGATTTGAGCAGGAGCCCCCATCACAAGGGAGCCTTCCGGAAAATTCTTCCCAGCAGTTACAAGCGCTCCCGCACCGATAATGCAATTTTTCATGACTAGGGCACCATCCATTATAATCGCCCCCATGCCAACAAGGACATTGTCCTCAATCGTGCAACCGTGCAGCACCGCACCATGACCAATAGTCACCTCGTCGCCAATGCTCACTCCGACACCCGTTGAAACATGGATGCAAACATTATCTTGGATATTTGTACGTTTGCCGATTTTAATTTCAGCCAAATCTCCACGCAAGACAGCATTGTAAAACACCGATGAATCATCACCGATGCTCACATCGCCCACCAGACAAGCGCCTTCAGCCAAAAAGACTCTTTCGCCAACCTGGGGCTGCTTACCTTTATAACGAATCAAGGAACCCATATTTTTAATTTATAAATTAAATAGATTCACGAAAAACAACATTGAATAAAAAGCGTTGTTTTAACGATAGAATCTCTACTTTTCAAAGGATAAGTTCTATCTTACATCATATGAGTGATACAGAATCTGTAAAAATCCAGAATATTTTCGAAAAACAAGGGCAGAACCGTTGGAGAATCGCCCAAACTAACGCCAAAGAGCGCGTGCAAAAGTTGAAAAAACTCCGCAACGCCATTATTCAAAAGCAACATGAATTCTACGAAGCCGTATGGCAGGATTTTCACAAATCAAAATTCGAAGCATGGCTTACCGAAATATTCCCTGCAATCGAAGAAATCGACTACACCATAAACCATCTGAAAAAATGGACAAAGGACAAAGCTGCGAGCAAAGTATTTTTCTTGCCCACGACCAAAAGCAGACTCCACTACGAACCCAAGGGTCGAGTGCTCATCTTTTCGCCATGGAACTACCCATTTCTTTTGTTAGTAAACCCAATCATCTCGGCCATAGCGGCTGGGAACGTCATTATCGCAAAGCCCTCGCACAAGACTCCACACGTAAGCGCCGTTCTAGCAAAACTGTTCAGAGAATTTTTTTCTGAAGACGAAATTGCAATTATCGAAGGAGACGGATCTGAAATTGGGGATAAACTCTTAGCTCTTCCGTTCGACCACATCTTCTTTACAGGGAGTCCCAAAGTCGGTGCGCACATCGCAGAAATGGCAGCCAAGCAGCACGCCAGCATCACGCTCGAACTCGGTGGCAAATCTCCTGCAATTCTACTCCCTGATGTAAACATCAAAAAAATCATCAAGCAAATCGCATGGGGCAAGACACTCAATGCAGGCCAAACATGTATCGCTCCCGATTACGCACTTTGTCCGCAAGACAAAGTCCAAGAATTTGCAGAAGCATTCGCAAACGAAATCAAACAAATGTACGGCGATACCGAAGCAAAGCGATACGAGAGCAAAGACTTTGTCCACATTGTCGATAAACATGCCACAGAACGCCACGCCGCACTCATCAAAGACGCGATAGCAAAAGGGGCTACGCAAATCATCGGAGGCGTAAGCGATATCGAAAACTGCTACACACCCATCACAGTACTCACAAACGTCACGCCCGATATGGACATCATGAAAAGCGAAATCTTCGGTCCGATACTTCCCATTGTCGCTTACAAGACTCTCGATGAAGCCATCCAGTTTGTCCAAAACCATCCGAAGCCACTTGCGCTATACATTTTCGGGAAGTCAAAAAGCAACATCGACCGTGTACTGCGCGAAACCACCTCGGGTTCCACCTGCGTGAACAACACCATCATCCAGATTGAAAACTTAGACGTACCATTTGGCGGCGTCGGAATGAGCGGTACAGGCAATTACCACGGTTTTTACGGATTCAAAGCGTTCAGCCACGAACGGAACATCATGGCGCAAAAAGGATTTGACGTCGTGACATTTTTCCATCCACCTTACGGAATAATTCCCGGCAGCATGCGCTCCAAAATGCAAAACATCGCAGAAAAAATTCTGCGATGGATGAAGTCAATTTAAATTACTTTACTTGGAATCTATCCTTAATTTCTTGCGGAATGGGGAACGGACGGCCCCGTTTCATGTCCATCAGCACCCACTGAGTCTCTGATTCAAAAACAACCTTGCCGTCAGAAACACGTTCAAAGCGGCACTTACGCACGCTCATCACCTTGCTGTAACTTGCCACCCACGTCGTTCCGCGGATTTCATCGTCCAAAAAAGCCTGATTTTTGTATTCCACAAACTGCGTATGAATCATCCAACCGCACCCAAGCTGGTACATGACATCCGTCGCACCAACAGAGTCGGAATGAGCAATCGAAATATCCTGAACCCACTGCACCGCCCACACATTATTCATGTGGCGGTTATCATCTATCATCTCCGGCGTCACTTTGAAAATCTTTTCAAACTTCATCGGATTTGCATTTTCTTCCATCACTACAGCCATTGCAAGCCTCCGTTTGTTATAAATGTAACAAAAAAACCTTCTAAGTTCTAAATATCCCAAATATTACAGTTTTTATTGCAATTATTCGCATAATATTCTCATTTTATTTTATTTTTCTTTGCGTTAAAAACATAAGTGAGAATAAACATGGAATGGAATGATTTCACAAGCCTGACCGCAGAAAACATGCAAGCCATTTGGGACTTTAAAACGAAGGACCCCTTTTCCATCTTGGGCATTCACCCGCTCGAAACTGACCGTGGAATAAAGACAGTCATCCGCACCTACCAGCCGCAAGCCAGCTTTGTCCGAGGCGAATCATGTGACGGTACTGAAGAATTTGACTTTGTAAAAATCGGTAACACGGGATTTTTCGAAGCCATCCTCGACTTGGAATACAAACCATTCTTTTATAAGTTGATTATCCGCCAAGACGACGGAAACGAATACACGCTCGTCGATCCGTACGCCTTCATGCCCGTGTTGAGCGAATTCGACAGGCACCTCATTGCCACCGGCACGCACTACGAACTCTATCGCAAGCTCGGCGCGAACCTCGTCGAACATCAGGGATTCAAGGGCGTCCACTTTGCCGTATGGGCACCGAACGCCCACGCGGTATCTGTCGTCGGGAACTTCAACAGCTGGGATGGACGCCGCCACCAAATGCGCATGCTCGGCGCAAGCGGCATCTGGGAAATTTTCATTCCGAATCTCGGCGAAGGCGAACTCTATCGTTTTGAAATCCATGGCGCAGACGGTCAGCTGCACGTAAAAGTGGACCCGCTCGCAAAGCTCGCCGAAGTCCGCCCTGCAACAGCCTCCATCACGACGCACCTCGACGGCTACGAATGGGGCGACGAACTCTACATGCAAACGCACTGGGCAACCAAAGTCTTCGGAAGCCCAATGAACATTTACGAAGTCCACGCCGGTTCCTGGCGCCGCGACCCGGCAGACCCCGACCGGTTCCTCAACTGGGACGAACTTTCCGAACGCCTCATTCCCTACCTCAAGGAAATGGGCTACACGCACGTAGAATTTTTGCCCATTGCCGAGCACCCGCTCGACGAATCCTGGGGCTACCAGGTGACAGGTTACTACTCCCCCACGAGCCGCTATGGCACGCCCGACCAGTTCCGTCACTTTGTCGATCTCTGCCACCAGAACGAAATCGGCGTCATCTTGGACTGGGTTCCAGCCCACTTCCCGAAAGACGCGCACGCCCTCGGCCGCTTTGACGGCACCGCCTGCTACGAGCATGCCGACCCGCGACAGGGCGAACACCCGCACTGGGGCACCTACATTTTCAACTTGGGCCGTAACGAAGTCAAGAACTTCCTCATTGCAAACGCCATGTACTGGCTCAAGGAATTCCACTGCGACGGCCTCCGCGTCGATGCGGTGGCATCCATGCTCTATCTCGACTACGGTAAGGGCCCCGGCCAGTGGGTTCCGAACAAAGACGGTGGCAACATCAATTACGACACCATCGAATTTCTGAAGCACCTGAACAGCATCATGGGTCGCCTCACGCCGCACGCAATCCTCATTGCCGAAGAATCCACGAGCTTCCCGAGCATCACGCGTCCGCCAGAGCAAGGCGGTCTCGGCTTCCACTACAAGTGGAACATGGGCTGGATGAATGACTTCCTCAGCTACATCCAACACGAGCCCATCCACCGCAAGTACCACCACAACCAGCTCACCTTCAGCATGGTCTATGCTTATTCTGAAAATTTCATACAAGTTTTCAGCCATGACGAAGTGGTACACGGCAAAGGTTCCATGCTCGGCAAGATGCCTGGTGACAACTGGCAGAAATTTGCAAACCTCCGCCTCACCTATGCATTCCAGTACGCGCACCCCGGCAAAAAGCTCAACTTCATGGGCAACGAATTCGGCCAATTCCGCGAATGGAACGAAAAGCAGTCACTCGACTGGCACCTCGTCAGCTGGGATAGCCACGGGAAAATGTTGCAAATGATGAAGGTTCTGAACCACATCTACAAGGAAAACGCCCCGCTTTGGGAAATCGACCACTACTACACCGGTTTTGAATGGATTTGGTGCGACGATGCAGACAATTCCATTGTAAGCTTTGTACGCAAAGACGACCACGGCAACATGATCCTTTGCGTATTCAACTTCACACCAGTCGTTCGCGATAATTACCGCTTGGGAGCCCCCGCACGCGGAGCCTGGAAAGAAATTTTCAACTCCGACTCCAGCATGTTCGGTGGCAGTAACGTCGGCAACTTTGGAGAAGTCTGGACCGAAGACATTCCGTGGCAGAACAGGCAATGCAGCCTCAACATCAAGCTTCCGCCTCTTGCCGGCATTTATTTCCAACTCGAACGATAACGCTAAATTCAAAAATACAAGAAACTTTTTATGGAAAACAAAGTCAGTATACTGGTTCCAGTATATAATGTAGGATTGTCTTTGGATAAATGCATTCAATCCATTCTTAAGCAGACTTACAAAAACTTTGAATTGGTTATAGTAGATGACGGTTCTACCGATAATTCTTTATCAATGTGCTATGAATACGCCAAAAAAGATAAAAGAATTAAAATCATCAAAAAAGAATCACACACATGCCTTTCTGATGTTCGAAATATAGGCATAGAAAACGCCACCGGCGAATACATTATGTTTGTCGATAGTGACGACTATGTTTGCGAGACTTTTGTAAAGGATATGGTCGAGGCTATTGAAAATAAAAATGTAGATGTTGTTAGATGCAAAGCATGGGAACATAAAAGAAATGGCTCAACAGGTATCGAAAATCATAGAGGTTATGAAAATAAGATTCTTAGAAATAACGAAATCAGGGAATTGATACCTCATTTAGTTACCCTCGATGACAACATCGCCTGCTATTCTTGGGCGCTGATAATAAAGAAGGACGTATTAAATATAAGGTTTAACCCATCATCTTATTGTCTGCAAGATACAATATTTTTTGTCGAGCTGTTACTAAAATCCGTTTCCTCAATTTATTTTCTGGACAAGCCCCTATATGAATATTGCTTTAATAAAAACGGCACTAGCAACAATGGGAAAATCTATTTCAAGTACATTGACGGATTAGTAAATGTCGAGAAAAGAATTAAAACGCTTTTAAAAGAGCATAATCTTTTAAGCAAAGCACTTGAACAAAAAATAAATAATTATATAATTGAAATATGTTTCAGCAAAACACAATCCATATTAGACACTTCAGTTTTTAACATTGCGAAATCCTTAAAGCGAATTTTTAATATGAAAGAACTCCAAGCGATTTCAAAAAATATGGATAAATCTTGTTTAATCACAAGGAAACTGATAAGGTATTATTTAATTAAAATGCGTTTATACTTTTTAACAGCCTTGTTTATAAAAATGAAAGGAAAAATGAGGCCGTCTTTTAGCTGAACGAAACAAGCAAACAACCTAAAAAAGTTTATTACAAAAGCACCCTGTCACTGACAGGGTGCTTTCACAATTGTTCTGTGAGAATGCTACGACACGAGCATCATGGAGAACACCATGACGAACAGCGCGACCGTTTCGCCCACACCGAGCACCATGAGGTAGTTCACGAGGCCCTTGCCCGTTTCGCCAAGAGCGTTGCAAGCGTCAGCAGCGGACTTGCCCACATACCAAGCGCTAGCCATCATGCCGATGCCACCAAAGATGCCCACACCGAGGTAAGCAGCCCAGTTGCCCGGATTTGCCTGCGACTTGTTCAAGATGTACATCATCAAGAGCATGCCGTAAATCGTCTGCGCAATCGGCGCGCCCACAAAAATGAGCAGCGTAAAAAGCGCGTTCTTTCCTTTGAGATACGCCTTTTTCCAGGCGCCGATGGCCGCCATGCCGGCAGTCCCGCAGCCCAGCGCAGAGCCCACCGCGGCAAGGCCCAAGGCCGCCACCGCACCAAGCTTCGCGAGCGTTAAAAGTTGTGCGTTATCCATAAGTGCAACCTCTTTCGATTAAAGCACCATCATGGAGAACACGAGCACGAACAAAGCGACGGTTTCGACGATACCGAGCACCATGAGGTAGTTCACCATACCCTTGCCGGTTTCACCGAGAGCATCGCAAGCCACAGCGGCAGACTTGCCCTGGTACCATGCAGAAGCCATCATGCCGAGGCCACCGAAGATACCGGCGCCGAGGCAGCCGCCCCAGTTCGTAAATCCATTTTCAGCAGCCTTGCTCAAGATGAAGTTCATGAGCAACATGCCGTAAATCGTCTGGGAAATCGGAGCACCGACGAACACCAAAAGCGTGAAGAGAGCGGACTTACCCTGAGCGTAAGCCTTCTTCCACATCGTGATGGCGGACATGCCGGCCGTTCCGCAACCAAGGGCAGAGCCCATAGCCGCAATGCCAAGCGCAGCTGCAGCACCCATTTTAGCGAGAGTCACCATTGTATTCGGTTCCATTATATTATCCTCATTAAGTAGCGGGATTTAACCCTTGGTTTAATTTTTTTGCTTGGCGAAGGGGCTGAATGCAAATCCGCTCCATTCAAGACCAAGTCCATTTGAAAATTCGAGTGTGTTAAGACGTACGGCATGCACTGCAACGCCCATCACAGCAAGTGCAATGTTCAGGCCATGAACGCCCAAAAGAACTAGAGCTGCACCGGCAACACCCACGGCAGAGCCAAACAGCGGCGAGAGCATTCCATTGAACGCTTCGGCGATGGCGGCACCAGACATACCCACAGCAAAGAGACGAATATAGCTGATGACGTCGGTGAAGCTGTTCACGATGTCGAGCACGAGCATCGGGATGCTGATGAAGTCCTGTTTGAGGCGGCTAGGCGGCACCGTAAAGAGCACGAGAAGCACGACTTCCACGATGAACATCGGGATGACGAACTTCGGCATGTCGATTCCAAGCACCATGTTGCATGCAAGGAAGAACATGACCCAAGCGCCCATGAGCCAGCCCACCTGCGCCATGAACGTCGAAGACTTGCGCTTGAGGCGCACAACGACATTCCACGCATGAGCAATGCTCAGATGCACAACGGCAATGCAGAAGCAGAACAGCTGGATATGCTGCATCTGGGATGCTCCAGCAGCCTTCGGCACAAAGCTAGCGGGCAAGAACGTAAACATCTCGCAGAACTGCTTGTATGCTTCGAAGCGCGTCGGATCCGTCGGAGCAGAGCTGCGAATCCAGTAGAGCACGTTGCGCACGCCTTCCGGGATAAAGTTGTAGTTAGCGATATCAAGGTAGTAGCTCCACCCTGCAAGTTCCGGCGTAAGGCCAAGGAAGTTTGCATTGATGGCGCCCCAGATGATAGTCGCCCAGCTCATCAAATACACAAAGTGGAATCCGGCACTACTTGCCTTCGGCATTTTCGAGCGAGCAAACATCGCAAGACCGAGGAACAACAGGCCATAAGCCATATCGCCCACAATCATCGCAAAGAAAATGCTAAAGAAGCAGAGGAACACGGAGCTCACGTCAACTTCGTTGTAGCCCGGCGAGATGCCAATGATGTCATAGAGGCACTGCATCGGGCGTGAAAGCTTGTTGTAGCCGAGAAGCGTCGGGATGTTATCTTCGTCCGTCGGATCTTCAACGCGGATGCCCCAGCCGTTTGCCTTCGCTGCCGCACTGATTTCAGCAACGCGCGGTTCCGGGCAGAATCCCTGGAGAGCAGCCAAACCCTTGTTCTGGAGCATGCTTGCAGAAGCTTCCACGAGATTGTAACGGTCCGTCACTTCCAAAAGGCGGTCTTCGAGATCGTCCTTCACGGAAGCAAGCTGGGCAAAGCGTTCGTCCACAGCAGAAATCGTCGTGTTCGATTCCTCTTCGATCATTCGATATTCTTCGAGCGACTTGAGAGGCATGGCGAGTTCCGTAAACGCACCCTTCACAGATGCAGGAGCATCGCCCTTTGTGAACACGGCAATGTACGTGCCATTTTCATCCTTGCCAAAGACATGCTTGTAAGCGTTATCGCCTTCGACTTCAAAAGGTTCCTTTGAAAGGTCCACAAGATAAAGGCGAACAAAGATGCCCTTTGCGGCGAGTTCCTTGACCGTACGCGGATCGAGATTTCCAAAAGCGTGGAGCTTTTCAAGTTCTTCCTTGGCCTGCTCCAGCTGGATTTCGGCATTTTTCTTGTCCGTAATGAGAGTCTGGATCTCTTCGACAAGCGTTACACCGCTTGCACCTTTTTCGGCGGGTGTCACACCCTTGCGAAGCTTATCCGGAACGACTTCCATCGCCTTCTGCACACGGGCCACAGCACCCTTTGCACCGTTCACAGATGCACCAGCGGCGTTCTGGAGCGGAGTCAAATGGATAATTTCCATTTCGCGCAGAGCCTTAAGAGTTTCTTCCTTATGGCTTGCAAGCGTAAGAATGGTCACCTTCTTCATAGGAGTAATCATGCGGCAACCTCCTTACTCTGGGCGTCAAGTGCAAGCGCCTTAGCCGTAGCCTTGCCCTTTGCAAGCTTACTACGAGCCACACCGCTTGTCTGCTGGTCACCCAAGAAGATATTGATTTTGCGGATGTTATCCTTAGACTCGGGAATTTTCACCTTTTCGAACAGGTTCACACGCTGGCTCGTGGTACGCAGTTCCTTCGAAAGGAGTTCGTACTGCTTTTCGAGCACGCGGCGTTCCAGGCGCAAGGAGATCAAACCTTGCAAGCTGCGGATACCATCGTCGAGCCACACCGGAGTCGTAAAGAAGTCCGGAATGTTCACGTTGAATTCCACACCGCTAAACGTCGGAATCTTCACGCCGGCAATGTTACCCTCGCCCTGTTCGACACTCTTCACCGAGAGATAGTTTTTCCACTCAATGGGGTCGGCAAAAAGCGAAATCCACGAAGCCATACTCTTGCGGAGCTTATCCTCTTCTTCGCGTTTCGCCATCACCTTCTCCTGGAGCGTACGCATTTCCATCTGCAGTTGCTGCTTCTTTAAAAGCAACGTCGGCAGATAGCGCTGGAAGCGCTTCAGTGCGTCACGTTCCGCCTTGAGGGCGTTTTTAGTTAACTTGACCTTAGCCATATTACCACTTCTTCGGCCAGTACTGATTGATCATCTTGGTGGGGATACCGGTTTCTTCAGGAGTGAAGCAATCGGCGAGGATTTCCCATCCGAGATCCAAAGCCTTTTCAAGAGGGATGTTCACAGAAAGGTCCATCATTTCCTTTTCGAAGCGTACGCCGTACTTCAACAGCTTCTGGTCCCAGTTGCTCATGTTGAAGCCCATGGATTGCTTTTCCAAGGTTTCCTTGTAGCTTGCGTACAGCTGAATCATGGTGTTCATGATGGTACGGTGGTCGCTACGGGTCTTGCCGTTCACCTGCTGCTTAAGGCGGCTCAAAGAACCGAACGGTTCGATACGGCCCTTGCGCAAGTAGAACTGACCTTCGGTAATGTAACCCGTGTTGTCCGGAACCGGGTGCGTCACGTCGTCGCCCGGCATGGTGGTCACGGCCAAAATCGTAATGGAGCCCGAACCTTCGAAGTCCACAGCCTTTTCGTAACGGCTTGCGAGCTGAGAGTAAAGGTCGCCAGGATAACCACGGTTCGACGGAATCTGTTCCATCGTAATGGCGATTTCCTTCATGGCGTCGGCAAAGTTCGTCATGTCCGTAAGGAGCACGAGCACGTTCTTGCCTTCGGTCGCAAACTTTTCTGCAACGGCGAGGGATGCATCCGGCACAAGCAAGCATTCCACAATCGGGTCAGATGCGGTGTGCATGAACATCACCGTACGGCTCAAAGCACCGTTCTTTTCGAGGTAATCCTTGAGGTAGAGGTAGTCATCGTGCTTGAGGCCCATACCGCCGAGGATAATCACGTCGACTTCGGCCTGCAAGGCGATTCGTGCCAAAAGTTCGTTGTACGGTTCACCGGCGATAGAGAAAATCGGGAGCTTCTGCGAAACGACGAGCGTGTTGAACACGTCAATCATCGGAATACCCGTACGCACCATCGTCTTCGGGATGATACGCTTGGCAGGGTTCACAGAAGGGCCGCCAATCGTGATGCGTTCGCCATCGACTTCCGGGCCGTTGTCGCGAGGCATGCCAGCACCGTTAAACACGCGGCCAAGCAAAGCTTCGCTGTACGGGACCTTCATCGGTTCGCCAAGGAAGCGCACTTCGGAATCGGTTGAAATACCGCGAGCGCCAGCAAACACCTGCAAATCGACCATGTCACCGTCAATGCGGATCACACGGGCAAGAGATGTACCGAAAGAACTTGTCACCTGAGCGAGTTCCTGGTTGGCAACGCCTTCGGCTCTCAAAGTAATCACAGAACCGGCAATGCGTTCAATACGATGGTAAGCAACATTATGCATTAGCAGAAACCTCCTTCACGGAAGCGAAAATACTGGATTCGAGATCCTTGAATTCCTGGCTGTCAAACGCCACGCGGTTCCAGTCCTTGGTCGCCTGCGTGAGCTTGAGGAAGAACGTACGAGCGGCATCCTTTTCCGTAAACTTCATCGGAGTCTTGAGGATGGTGTAAACCTTGTCGAACACGTACTTCTGGCGTTCTGCGGAGCAGGCGGCATCGATTTCGTTATAGGCGTCCTGCTGCAGATAAACGGCATCCAGATATTCGGATTTCAAATAAATCACAAAGTCGTCGATAGAGGTACCTTCTTCACCCACCACCTTCATCATGTTGTTCACATCAACGCCGTTCGCGAGGATATGGCGGGCTTCGGCCACCTTCTTCGAATCGATAATGCCTTCGTACTTGGACCAGGAATCCAACGGATGGATTGCCGGGAATCGGCGCTGGTCAGAACGTTCACGGCTAAGGCCGAGGAATGCGCCCACCACCTTCAAGGTCGCCTGCGTCACCGGTTCTTCGAAGTTACCACCTGCCGGAGAAACGGAACCGCATATCGTCACGGAACCCGTCTTGCCGTCCTTCAGGCGGACAACACCACCACGTTCGTAGAACGAAGCAATCACAGATTCGAGGTAAGCCGGGAACGCTTCTTCGCCCGGAATTTCTTCCAAACGGCCACTCATTTCACGCAAGGCCTGAGCCCAACGGGAAGTGGAGTCAGCAAGCAAGAGCACGTTGAGACCCATCTGGCGGTAGTATTCAGCAAGCGTCACGCCCGTATAAACGGAAGCTTCACGAGCAGCCACCGGCATCGAAGACGTGTTACAAATAATCAGCGTACGTTCCATCAAGGACTTGCCCGTACGCGGGTCAATCAATTCCGGGAATTCACGAAGGGTTTCCACCACTTCACCAGCACGTTCACCGCAAGCAGCCAAAATCACGATATCCACGTCAGCGTAACGGCTCATGAGCTGCTGCAACACAGTCTTACCGGCACCGAACGGGCCCGGCGTACAGAACGTACCGCCCTGCATCACAGGGAAGAACGTATCGATAATGCGCTGCTGCATGGTCAGCGGCTTGGACGGACGGAGGCGTTCTTCGAAGGCCTTGATCGGCATCTTGACCGGCCAGGTCTGCACCATCGTCACATCGACCTTTTCGCCCTTGTCGTTCTTGAGTTTCGCGACAACTTCTTCAACCGTGCGGTTGCCAGCAGAAGTGACATAATCAACGGTCCATTTGCCCAAAAGCTTGAACGGCACCATAATGCGGTGCGTGAACACGCCTTCCGGGACAGTTCCGAGCGTATCGCCTGCGACAACAACGTCGCCAGCCTTCGCAACCGGGGTAAACGCCCACTTCACGTCACGCGGGAGCGCCTTCAAGTACTTACCGCGCTGCAAGAAGAAGCCGCATTCGTCAGCAAGCTTCGGCAGCGGGTTCTGCAAGCCGTCAAACACCTGTGTAAGAAGACCGGGGCCAAGTTCAACAGAAAGAAGTTCACCGGTAAATTCGACTTCGTCGCCAGCCTTGAGGCCTGTCGTATCCTCGAATACCTGGAGTTCAGCGTAATCACCACGAATGCGAATCACTTCGCTCTTGAGGGGAATGATTTCAGCCTTACCATCTTTGTTCTTCGAAACGAGCTTTGCATAAGCCACTTCGTTCTGGGAAACGGCGCTTTCGAACTTGACACGAATCAGGTTTCCGTTCACGCCGGTTATTTTTCCGATACTAGCCATTGAAAATGGACCTCCAATCATTCCTGCTTAAACGCAGGATCGTTTTCATTAATAACACTGATGACGGCTTTGTCACCCGCAGTTTCGTTCAACCTCGCCCAACGCTCGCAAATCCGGAGCTTGATGGCATAGGCATAAACGTGCTTGACCGTTCCCTCGCCCACACCGGCAAGAGAATCGACGAGCCAGAAACGGGCGCGGTCGATATCCTGTTCCTTTTCCATCGGATTCGACTTCATGAACGCGTCCTGGATCATCTTTGCGAAAGTGACGTCGTAGCCAGAAAAAGAACGTTCCGCAAAACGCACTTCAGGGCCCCACGCAGCGGCGCGGAGCCTTCCGGAAACATTTCTCATCTGGGTTTCTCGGGACTGGTATTCCCGAACAAATTCATCATCGCACTCGGTCCCCGCCAAGAGGGCGTCGAGCGCTTCAAGTTCAGGGGCGTCCAGCACACCTTCGCAACGGCCACGGAACTCGGCCATGCTAAGGGGCGGAACGTCGCCCAGTTGTAGCATCGGAAGCGATGCCATCAAATATGCTGGACTGCTCATCGAACCGCCTTACTTGCCTTGGGCGGCCTTGTTTACAATCTTTGCGAGCTGCGGTCTGAGCAGAGCGGAAAGGGATTCCGCCATAGCGGCCTCGGTAAATTCGTGGCTGACCTTGCCGCCATCGAGCTTCACGCGGAAACCGAACTTGACACCCTTGTCGCTTTCGACCTTCACGCCGGCCTTGAGCTGCTTGGCAAACTCGCCCATCACAAAGCTCGAAAGCTTCGTCGCGTCGGCTTCGGAAAACTCGACATCGATATTGGAACTGTAGCTCTTCGCAATCGTGAGGAGCATGTTCTTCACAGTCGTTTCGTCAAGAGATTTTTCTATTTGGAGACTGAGCAGGTCGAGAATCATTTTTTCAAGATTCTTGCCCACCGAAAGGAGCAAATCGCGAGCGGACTGTTCCAAGGTGCGTTCGCTGCGTTCCGTAAACGCGACAGCATCCTTGTCGGCCTGTTCCAACTTGGCTTTGGCCTCTTCTTCAGCAGCCTTCACGATTTCGGCGGCCTTTTCTTTTGCCTTTGAAATAATAGACGTTGCTTCGAGTTCTGCTTTATCGACAGCATCCTTCTGGATGCGTTCCATAAGAGCTTGCAAATCTTCTGCCATTTAAATCTCCAATCATGTAAAAACACCCCCAAATAGGGCATTTTCATTAAACACAGAAAAGAATATACAAGCAAAAAAAAGAAAAAGACAAGATTTTCGTTAAAAATTTCCTAAAATATTATTTACCTGCAAAAAAATCGGATAAAAAGACAAAAACAGGCGACAAAAGGTGGAAAGCCACGACAAAAAATGAAAAACGGTTTACATATATAGAAAGAAATACGTATCTTATAAGGCCTAAAGGACATTTAAATGCGTAAAGAGAAAAGCGAAACGGAAAAAAATCAAGAAGCCAAAGAATGCTGCGAAAATTTCGAGAAAAACCCTGTGGGGTCCCTCTTTTTATCCGTCATCTACATCGTCTCTATTGCAATTTTCATTAGACCCGTATGGAGCCATATATACATCGATTTCAGCTTGATAAAAGTTCTGGATGCTTATCTTTCTAGCTTCATCGTAATTTTTGCTGAAACCATGCTCATTAAGCAATGTTTAAAATTTTTCAGAGGAACCGAAGGTAAACCCGATAAGGGAAAGCTACGCACCATAGGCGTAATTTTAATTTGTGCTGGAATTCTAGCAGCGTTGATTTCAGGGTTCACCACCGACAAATACAGCTGGATAGAAGACGAGGCATTAACGGATCTTAACGCAAATACATTACACCACGCCCCCATCAAATGCACAGAAATAAATATCAATAGACACAATGGCAACACGTATTACGGGATAGCCAAACTCTCGGACGGAACAACGAAGCCTACAGTAGTGTACTACTTGCCTGGAGCGTATCACAGATACGGTGTTGAGTATGAAATTAAAGCAAAGTTCATGTAAAGCGAATTCAAACATTATTCAATATCCAATATATTCTGGGTGATTCTTTTTCAACCGCGAGAGGTTATTCAAATATTTCTACACTATTAAATGCATCCTGAGTATCACGGACAGGAATGCGGACGAAATCCCAGGATTTGATTCAACATTTCTGATTTTTTCAACGTCTAACCGCTTGCGAACCCGCATAAAAAAAGTAAGTCTTATAGGGGCTCTTTATGAGCCGAGGTAAAACCTATGGTTGCGTTGATGAAACTTGCCATGGGGTATTGACTTTCCTTGTGAAAAATGGTATATTATGAATGCTCGATAGTCATGATGGGCTGCATCCCGTTTGAATGTCTTGAGAGAAGGCGGTTCCTTTGCAGAGGGCCGCCCTCTACCATTCTAGGGCTTCTGGTAAATAACGGTTCCTGTCATAGTTTTTCCTGCATCCTTGCTGTTTGCATAGCTTGTGTATAGTTTGAAGTCTTCACCGACACCGGAATCGTTCACGATTTCTACGAAATAGTCCTTGTTGTTGTATCTGAAACGTTTCCAAAAGACTGCGCGAATAGCGGACTTTCCGGTCTTCAAGCTCTTCATGAATTTGATTCGTATTTCAGACGGGTTCTTCAGTGTTTCGGCATACATCGGAAGGTTCGCGTAACGCGACTTGCCCTTTCCCTTGAAGTGGTCAGAAAGATATTCTGCGTCTATTCTTGTAATGTATTCAAGTCCTGTCAATGTATCCTTAAATGATACCGTAGATATGCCATTGTTTACTTTTCCGAAGAGTCTGTTCATGTTCTCGATGAAATTTTCCTTGGTTATGCTTTCATCGGGTGCGAATTTCTTGTCTGTTTCTATAGGTAGGTTCAAGGAATTATTTTCGGTAGAGTTCCATATTCCTTTTTGTGGAACATCTTCCCAGTAGATATTCTTCTTGAGCTTTTCTTGGACCTCTGCCCGATCGGATGCCCAATATACACCTTGGTCGGCTTCACCTATGCTGTAGTCCCAGTTTTCGCCGACATGCTCTGTGTTGTCGGGGGCGGTAGGTCGTTTTGTTTCGTGCTCATCACCAGACTCCATTTCGTACTTGCTGATGAACTCCTTTTCGCAAAGACAGCCGAACCCGTTTGGCGGGCTGTGCTTGTCCCACCAGGGGTCGTTCACGGGGAGAACGGTGCCGTTCCATGCCTTGTGTTCTTCGCGGCTACCTGGGAGCATCTGGCAGATATACTTTGCATGGGTGAATACGCCTTTAAGGCTTGGATCTCTGACTTGTCTTTCCTGCGCTGCCGCCGACGCGGTGAGCATGTTCGTCTGGTAGATGACCTTGGAGCGCCACGCACCGTATTTCGGTTTTTCCATCTTTGCGTCGAAGCTCGGGTCAGATGCCCGCCACTTGCTTGCGATGGTATAGAAACGGTCGCGAAAGTCTTGTAGGGATTCGCCTTTGCTGATCGCTGCGTCAACGGCATTTCTGAAGTCACTCAGAATATCGGCACGCATCGCTCCGGCAACGGTGAACGCCCTCGTGTGCATTGCGCCTTCGAGGTCGTTCCAGCGTCTTGTAGGAAGGTTGATTTTCTGCTTGAAGTAATCGACGGCTTCCTTATACGCCCCCTGCTTGAAATCCATGCGTTTAGCCATCTACGATGCCCGCTTTCTTGAGGATGGAGAATCTGCCTGCAAGGTCTGCGGCAAGGAACGCCTGTTCCATTTCTTCGGCGATTTTTTCCATGGGCATTTCGGCGTAGCAGCCGATGAGCTTGTCGCGGACTTCTTCGAGACTCTTTGCGGTTTCAACGAGTTCGCGGATGGGTGCCAGGATGTCAACCTTTTCGCATTCGTCTTCCAGGTGTTCGGTGAACGCGTTCACTTGCTTGCGGAGCTCGTGGCTTGTGCTGCGGACCTTGCCTTTCTTTTCGGGGCCTTCGGCGAACATTCCGCCCTGCGGCTGGACTTCGGTCATTTCGAAATACTTTTCGTCGATGCCGTAGATGTCGGTGATATACTGGGCGTTGAACTTGACGCCGAGCTGCGTGAGCTTGATGTCGCGATTGAGTCGGGCTTCTTGAAGGTATTCCGGGAGGATGATGTTCATCCACGGGATTTCCTTTTCGTTTGGCCAGTTGATTTCGTAAATCCAGCGGATGAGCTGGTTGATGCTAGACTCGATCATCGCGGCATCGTCGAGGGCGAGGTCTGCACGGACATCGTTGTGGACGGTGGCCATCGCCTGGGTGCC
>JAEEGH010006145.1_pt1 | contig 29568 bp, 26 predicted proteins | sample 9134181 | NCBI WGS metagenome assembly JAEEGH01 (sample SAMN16246544, study PRJNA631951) | gut metagenome | biome: gut microbiome; feature: rumen; material: DP-attached | host: Bos | place: Iran: Karaj | collected 2018-10 | reverse complement strand
ATCGTGGGGGGCGGCCCTGCCGGCATGATGGCGGCCATCCGAGCCGCTGAAGCGCTGGGCGGGCAGGCGGTCGTGCTTTTCGACAAGAACGACCGGCTCGGCCGCAAAATCTATCTCACCGGGAAGGGTCGGTGCAACCTCACCAACCGCAGGGCCTGGGAAGAGTTCGCACCCCACATCCATCCCAACCAGGGTTTTCTGAAGAACGCTTTCCGGGCCTTCTCCAATGAAGATCTGATCCGCTTCTTCGAAACGGACCTGCGCGTTCCTACGGTCACGCTCCAGGGTCAGCGCGTCTATCCTGCCTCTCTGGTGGCGGGCGACGTAGCCCATGCACTCGAGCGGCGTGTACGCGAATTGGGGGTGGACATCCGCTACCGCAGCAGCGTCGGCAGTCTGGCCGAACTGCACGATTTCGACGCCGTGATCATCGCCACGGGCGGCAAGTCCTATCCCGTCACCGGATCGACCGGCGACGGCTACCGGCTGGCCGAAGAGGCGGGACATACGGTTACACCCGTATTTCCCAGTGAAACGGCACTGCTTCCCAAAGACTATGATCCCGGCCTGCCCGGCCTGGAGATGAAGAACGTCGGACTGACGCTCTACATCGACCGTCAGGAAGTGATGCACGAGCAAGGCGATTTCAATTTCACCGACGACGGGCTGGAAAGCGGCATCGCCTATCACCTGAGCCGCCGGGCCGTCTGGGCGTTGTACAACGGCCAGCGCGTAGACATCGTCCTCGACCTCAAGCCTGCCCTCACGGAAGAACAACTACGTGATCGTCTGTTACGGAATTCCCAGCCAACTGACGTTTCCAGCGCGCGGCAGAACCTTTCAAACCCTCGCTCAAGCTCGGGTTTGAAGAACCTGCCGCTCCACCAGGCCCACGCACGTCAGTTGGCAGGGAATTCCGCCGAAAAGTATCTGGAACGACAATCCTTACTCCCGAAAGCTTTGATCGGGCCCTTCCTGCGGGCGAATCCGGACTTGACAGTTGACAACCTGCCGGAGCGGCTCAAACGCTGGCCACTGCGCATCAGCGACTATAAGGGATACGAGCGGGCCGTTGTCACGGCCGGCGGCGTCAGCCTCAAGGAAATCGTACCCAAGACTATGGCCTCCCGCTTGCGGCCCGGCCTCTACTTCTGCGGCGAAGTCCTCGACCTCGACGGCGACACCGGCGGCTACAACCTCCAGATCGCCTTCTCCACCGGCTCCCTCGCCGGTGCCAGTGCCGCTACCTATCTTTTGCGGTCCGTGTGATGGCCTGGTGGAGCGACAGGTTCTTCAACCCTGAGCCTAGGCGAGGGCTTGAAAGGTTCTGGCGCGCTAAGGAGGGACCGCAAAGACAAAGATGATGAAACAATTGTTATCTTTGTAAAGATGAAACGATTGATTATAGTGTTGACAGTATTACTCTCCGGCGTCTGGACGATGTCGGGACAGAAGTTGACACGACAACAATACATCGAACAATATGCCGATATAGCTGTTCGGGAGATGAAAGCGACCGGCATTCCCGCCAGCATCACGCTGGCCCAGGGTTGCCTGGAATCCGGCAACGGAAACAGCACCCTGGCGACCAAGGCCAACAACCATTTCGGCATCAAGTGCCACGGCTGGAAAGGCAAGAGCATCAAACATACTGACGACGCACCCGACGAATGTTTCCGCAGTTACGACAGCGCCGAGGCATCGTTCCGCGACCACAGCGACTTCCTGCGCTACCGCGACCGCTATGCTACTTTGTTCAACCTGGACCCAACCGACTATAAGGGATGGGCCTATGGCCTGCAAAAAGCCGGCTATGCAACAGCAACAACCTACGCGGCCAGTCTGATCAGGATCATCGAAGAGAACGAACTCTACCGCTACGACCGGCTCGACGAACAGGCCCGCGAAGCGCTGCCGCCCACTCCGCAGGAAGCTGAAACCAGCCTCCAGTTCAAGCCGCTGCCAGGCCATAAACTGTACCAAGCCTCACTGCAGCGGGAAATCCGTTCCCGGAACGGCGTACCCTATATCATCGCCCGGAAAAACGACACCTGGCGGCAACTGGCCCGGGAATACAATCTGTTCCGGGGGGAACTCCTGCGATTTAACGACCTCCGCCATGGTGCCGTCCTGCAGGCTGGAGCGACCGTGTATCTGGAGCCCAAGAAAAAGGAGAGTGCCCCGCATCTCGACAAGCATGTCGTGGAAGAAGGTGAGACCATGCACAGCCTAGCCCAACGCTACGCCGTAAAAATAAAAAAACTCTACCAGTATAATGCGATGCGCCCGGGCACGGAACCCGAACCCGGCACCATCCTCAACCTGAGAAATCCTCAATGAAAAAGAAATCCCACATCCTGCTGCTGACCCTGCTGCTCCTGGCGGCTGTCGGCATCCTGGCCGCCTTCAACTTCTATGGCACCTTCTATTACAACAACGTCAAGAAGCTTGATAAGCCGCAGGACATCCGCCTCTACCGCGACTATACCTACGACCAGCTGATCGATGCCGTGCTGCAGAGCGGCGCCATCGACAACGAGAAGACCTTCCTGCGTGCAGCCAAGGCAATGAAACTGCGCGACAGTTTCCGCCCCGGCCTGTACCGGCTGAAGCCCGGCATGGGCAACAAGGCCCTCGTGCGAATGCTGGCCAAAGGCTGGCAGCAGCCCGTACGACTGGTCATTCCGGGATACTACCGCAACCTCGACCGCTTCGCAGATTTCCTGGGTGATCAGTTGGAAGCCTCTTCGGAAGCGTTCAGCCAGGCGTTGAACGACAGCCGGGTAGCGGTCCGATACGGATTCCAGCCCCAAACCTTCATCGGCATGTTCATCCCCAACACCTATGAAGTGTGGTGGACTGTTACGCCCGACGAGTTCCTGGAGCGCATGCACAAGGAATACGAGAAGTTCTGGACAGCCGAACGCGATGCCAAGGCCCAGGCGATCGGCCTCACGCGGGAAGAAGTCAGTACCCTCGCCTCCATCGTGATCGAGGAGACCAAATATGAACCCGAAATGCCCCGCGTGGCGGGCGTCTATATGAACCGGCTCAACAGGGACATGCTGCTCCAGGCCGACCCGACCGTCATCTTCGCGGTCGGAGACCCGAATCTCAAACGGGTCCTGAACCGCCATCTTGAAACCGACTCGCCGTATAACACGTACAAGTATGCGGGCCTGCCTCCCGGTCCCATCACGATGCCGCCTGTCGCCGCAATCGACGCCGTACTGAACTACGAGCGCCACGACTACCTGTATTTCTGCGCCAAAGACAGTTTCGACGGACAGCACGTCTTTGCCAAGACCCTGACGGCTCACAATGAAAATGCCCGCCGTTACCAGCGGGCACTCAGTCGTCAGCTTCAGGTCAGAACGGCGCCGAACCCGTAATTTTCCAGCGGGCAATCAGTTCCAGGGCTTTGTCAAATCCCGGATCCTCTTCCCGGTTGATCACTTGCCAGTAACCGTTCAGTCCCAACGGACTCCGGGCCAGCAAGGCCTTGAGTCGTGTTCGGATCACCGGTTCACAGACCGCCAGTTCCCCTTCTTCCGGCTCAATGCCTTTTTCACGGCAATAGGCTACCAGGCCGTCGAACACCTGCTGTTCCAAAGCGGCATAGCGGACCAGAAAGTCAGACAGATTGTCCGCCTGCAGGTCTTCCCGGTGCTTGTCGATGAAATCGTAGGCATAGGCAGACAAAGCGCCGCTTCCAATGACCCGCACCAAATAGCGGTTGTAGCGGGTCGTGTCATACGGGACGAACACGTCAGGCAGGATACCGCCGCCCCCATAGACCTTCCGGCCCAGTTTCAACGTCCGGAACAAAAGAGAGTCAGGCAGTGCGATGCTGTCAAGACTGAACGATTCGCCCCGGGCATACCGGTCTCGGATCTGCCGGTAATAGTCATCCCGGTGACCTTTTTCATAAGGAGACTGCACCACCCGGCCGCTCGGCGTATGATAGCGTGCCACCGTAAGACGCATCTCCGACCCGTCAGGCAGATCGTACTGCTGCTGAACGAGCCCCTTGCCGAAGGTCCGGCGTCCCACAATAACAGCCCGGTCCCAGTCCTGCAGCGCCCCTGCCAGAATCTCACTGGCGCTGGCACTGTTCTCATCCACCAGTACGACCAGCGGGCCATCCGTATAGAAACCTCGGCCCGTAGCCCGATCCTCCTCATAAAGCCCGTTTCCACCACCTTCCACCCGAACGATGGTCTGCCCTTTCTCCAGGAACATGTCGGCGATGGTAGCCGCCACGTGCATGAAACCGCCTCCATTTCCGCGCAGGTCGATGATGATGCCGTCGGGACGATGCTCGGCACTCTTGCGCAGCGCATCGATGAACTCCTCCACCGAACTCTGGGCGAAGCGGCTGAGTTTCAGATAGACGATACCGGGTTCCGGCGAATAGGCTGCATCAATGCTTTCGATCGGGATGAGATCACGGCGAATGGAAAAGGTATGCTCGTTATCCCCTCGCAGGACAGTGACAGTCACCCAACTGCCTTTCGGGCCGCGCAGGAGCCGGCTCACATCGTTATTGCCTATCCCTACACCTGCCACCGATTCTCCATCCACTTCCAGCAGTTTGTCACCCGCCCGAAGGCCAACCGCTTCGGAAGGGCCTCCGGCAATGATCCGCTGGACCGTCACGGTATCTGCGAGGATCGCGTATTCGATACCGACCCCTTCGAACGAACCGTCCAGCTGCTCATTGGCCGATTCCACCCTTTCACGCGGAATGTAGGTAGAGTGCGGGTCCAACTGCGTCATCAGGCTCTCCAGCATGGCATCGACCAGTTTGTCCAAATTGACCGTATCGACATAACGGTTTTCGAGGTAATACAAAGCCCGGGCAATCTTTTCCGTGTTGCGACGGACTGTCGGACCCCCCTGCGCGTAAAGCGGCAGGCATACAATCATCAACAGAAAGGCTGACAGAAGACGTTTCATACTTCAAACACTTTTCCTTCCTCGGCCAGATAACTTTCGGGAAAGACCTCACGCGCCTGAGAGAGCAGGACTCCGAGGTCCAGATAGCGCGACGAGAAATGGCCGAGGACCAGTTTCTTCGCACCGGCTGCGGCAGCCACCTGCGCCGCTTCCCGCGCCGTTGAATGAAACATTTTGTGTGCCAGATCGACATGCTCGTCGGCAAAAGTGGCCTCGTGATAGATCAGATCGGTCCCGCGAAGCCATTCCGCCTCTTCGGGGAACACCTTCGTATCAGAGCAATAAGCCGCCGACTGCCCGGTCTTCAGCCACACGATCCGGTAACCGAAACAGTCGATGCGGTGCTGCAGCGGGAAAGCCCACACCTCACAGTTCCGCAGCCCGATGATCTTTTCCGGTTCCTTCATGGTCAACGGCACATGATGAATCTCGTACTTGACGCCTTCCCCGAAATGGGCAAGGAAGAAGTGAAGCACGGAGCCGAAATCCCGGGGCGCATAGATGTAGAGCGGGGCCGTGCGGCCGTCCAGCGCCATGGTGGAAAGCATCCCGAAGATCCCGAACAGATGATCGCCATGCAGATGGGAGATCAGGATGTTGTCGAGCCGGGCTTTCGAAATCTTGTACCGCTTCAACTGCACCTGGGCGTTTTCGCCGCAGTCGACCAAAAACAAGCGCCCATGCAAATTGAATACGTGGGCGCTTTGATGTTGGTCAACCATCGGCCGTGCAGATGCCGTACCTAGGGTTGTCAGGGTGAAGTTCACTACTTCCCGGCTTTTTCTTCCGCTTCGAGACGGCTCTTGAGGTCGGCCAGGTCGGAGATGTCACCGAGAGTGGTCTTCTCGAGGTTGTCCTTCAGTTTCCGGACCACTTTCTGCGTGGAGTTGGCCTCGGATTCCTTCTCGCGGGCCTCTTTCTTGGCCTCTTCGCGACGGGCTTCCTCATAGGTGCGGGTATGCGAGAGGGTGATCTTCTTGCTGCCCTTGTTGAACTCGGTCACCTTGAACGGGAGTTTCTCACCTTCCTTGGCGGTGGTACCGTCTTCCTTCACGAGATTGCGGTTCGAGCAGAAGCCCGTCACGCCTTCGGCCAGGGTGATGGTAGCGCCCTTGTCCACGAGTGCGGTCACCGTACCTTCGTGGATGGAGCCCACGGAATAGGTGTTCTCGTATTCGTTCCAAGGATTCTCTTCGAGCTGCTTGTGACCCAGGCTCAGACGGCGGTTCTCCTGGTCGACTTCGAGGACCACGACCTCGAGCGGCTCACCGATGGAGGTGAACTCGGACGGGTGCTTGATCTTCTTGGTCCAGCTCAGGTCGCTGATGTGTACCAGACCGTCCACACCTTCCTCCAGTTCCACGAACACACCAAAGTTGGTGAAGTTGCGGACCGTTGCGGTATGCTTGGAGTTGATGGGGTATTTCTCGGTGATGGTTGCCCACGGATCCGGTTTCAGCTGCTTGATACCGAGGCTCATCTTGCGCTCTTCGCGGTCGAGGGTGAGGACCACGGCTTCCACCTCGTCGCCCACTTTGAGGAAATCCTGGGCGCTGCGCAGGTGCAGGCTCCAGCTCATTTCGGAGACATGGATCAGACCTTCGACACCCGGCTGCACTTCCACGAATGCACCGTAGTCGGCGATGACCACGACCTTGCCTTTCACGATGTCGCCCACCTTGATGTTCTGGTCGAGCGCATCCCACGGGTGCGGAGTCAGCTGCTTGAGACCGAGGGCAATGCGTTTCTTCGTATCATCGAAGTCGAGAATGACCACGTTGATCTTCTGATCGAGCGAAACCACTTCTTCCGGATGGCTGATGCGGCCCCAGCTCAGGTCGGTGATGTGGATCAGGCCGTCCACGCCACCCAGGTCGACGAACACACCGTAGGAGGTAATGTTCTTGACCGTTCCTTCGAGCACCTGTCCCTTCTCGAGTTTGGCGATGATGTCGGCCTTCTGGGCTTCGATCTCGGCCTCGATGAGGGCTTTGTGGGAAACAACCACGTTGCGGAACTCCTGGTTGATCTTGACGATCTTGAATTCCATGGTCTTGTTGACAAACATGTCGTAGTCGCGGATGGGCTTGACGTCGATCTGGCTGCCCGGCAGGAAAGCCTCGATGCCGAACACGTCCACGATCATGCCGCCTTTCGTACGGCACTTGATGTAACCCTTGACGATTTCGTCTTTCTCGAAGGCCTCGTTAACACGGTCCCACGATTTGACGGCACGGGCGCGCTTGTGGGAAAGGATGAGCTGACCTTTCTTGTCTTCGGCGTTCTCCACATACACTTCCACGGTGTCGCCCACGGCGAGGTCGGGATTGTAGCGGAACTCGTTGATGCTGATGACGCCTTCGCTCTTGTAACCGATGTTGACGATCACTTCGCGCTTGTTGATGGCGACCACAGTGCCTTCCACCACTTCATTCTCGTTGATGCGGCTCAGGCTCTTGCTGTAACTTTCTTCATTGGCGGCTTTCTCGCTGGCATCGAAGCCGTCGTTTTCAAACGCATCCCAGTCGAACTTGTCGTTCGGAATGGAGGCGTTGCTTTTTTTGGTGGCGGGTTTCACGACCACCTGCTCTTCGATCTCTTCTGCATTCTCGACTGCAGGGTTGATGATCTCTTCAGACATGATTAATAATTAAGTTGTTGAACAATAAGTAATTAGACTTTATTTATAATCCCGCTGTCCGTGCGGGGCTGCAAAGATAATTATTTTTTGGATTCATCCTCCTGTTTTCCAGGTTTTTCCTTGGGTTTTTTGCGCGGCTCCGCATTCTTCACATATTTGTCGAGCCAGGCACCTGTTTCATAGAGCATGTCGAGTGTCGTCTCAATGCCCTGATAGCCGTGACTCTCATACGGAAGCTGGACATACCGGGCCGTGCCGCCGAAATAAACCAGTGCCTGATAAAGCCGCTCCGACTGCACCGGGAAGGTTCCGGTGTTGTTGTCCTGCATGCCGTGGATGATCATCAAGGCATCCTTGATCTTGTCGGCATAGTTGAACGGGGACATCTGGTCATAGACGTCCTTGGCCCGCCAGTAGTTGCGGCGCTCGCTCTGGAAGCCGAACGGCGTGAGGCTGCGGTTGTAGGCGCCGCTGCGTGCGACACCTGCCCGGAAAAGACGGGTATGCGCCAGCAAGTTGGCCGTCATGAAGCCGCCATAGGAGTGGCCGCCCACACCGATCCGGTCGCGGTCGCCGACACCGATGCTGTCACACACGAAGTCAATGGCAGCCTCGGCGCTCATCACCAGCTGCTCCAGGAACTGGTCATTCGGCAGGGAATCCTTGTCGGCCGAAATGATGGCCATCGTGAACTCATCGAGCACGGCATAACCCTGGGTCGCCCAGATCATCGCGGATCCGTAGGTCGGCTTGGTGTACTTGTATTTTTCAGGACGGGCTTTCTCGGCTTCGGCAAAGCAGCGGAATTCGTACGGATAAGTCCACATAAAGACCGGCAGCCGGCCATCGCGCTCCTTGTCGTAGTTCGCAGGCAGATAGAGGTGGGCGAAGCACTTCAGGCCGTCTTTGCGGGTATACGTCACATACTGGTCAGTCACTTCCTTGGAGAAGTCTGCCACCGGATCCTCGATGTGCGTAATCTGACGGGCCGATTTCTTGCGCAAGTCGAACTCATAGTAATCGGGCACCACACCGAAAGCCTGGCGCTGGCCGATGAACTTCTCCTGCTTGGGCTTGAATCCCGTGATGGCAGTCACCGTCTCCCGGCAACCGTCCTGCGAGGTCCAGACCTGGGCCATTTTGTTGTCCTTGAACGTAAAGCGGTCGATGAACGCTTTCCGGAACCCTTCTGCGTCACGACGGTCCGTTCCCGTCAGGTATATGTAGGAATGCTTGGCATCGGTCCAGACGACGCTGCGGCCGTAGGCGTTACGGGCCGTGTACGGGCGGCCGTAGGCCGGGAAGTTGCCGAGCGTATCAACCTCTGTGCTTTGGGTGTAGATGACCTGCTTCGGAGCCAGCGTATCGCAAGGGACGAAGGCGACCAACCGGCGGAATTTCTGCTTGGTGGACGTCTCTTCATAAAGCGCCAGTTTGCTGTCACCCCAGGAGATACGGCCCATCCGGTATTCCGGATTCACCACCAGCTGCTTGTCATTCTCGAAATCGAACGGAGCTCCACATTGGAACACCTTGTCAGTAAAAGTCTTCTCGGGCTGCTCTTTGCCTTTGGTCGTATCCTTGTCAGCCTGATTGTCATCGGGACGGGGACCCATCGGACCCATCATCGGAGCGCCGCCTTCGGATTCAGACCAGTAGAGCGTTGCAGGCATGTCAGGACGCCAGCCGAAACCGGCCGGGCGGGGTTTCCGGGGTTCTTTCTTGTCTTTGGCGGTATTCGGGTCCGGTTTGGGCTCCTTTACCGTGCCGTCGCGGAGCATCCGCACGCAGGCACCGTCGGACAACTGCATGATGAACTGTTTGCTCGGGAAAGAGTTGTGCGACTCCACGTAAGAATACGGATGGTGCTCCGTCGTGACGATGGCATAGCTGCAATCGGGCGAGAGGTTGATGGAACGATAGACGGCAGGCTCCCCGATCGTGCGGACACCAGCAGGACTCCACACGGCCAGCTGGCTGGTGCAAGCATAGTCATAGAGCTCTTCATCGGCCGGGCTGCTCATCAGGTCCTGATAGGTGCGGATCGATTTCTTTTCGCCCAAAACTTCCTGCACGATAGAGGATTGGGCAACGGCCTGCCGGGGCGCTTCCCGGTGCGAGTCAGGCACCATCTTGAACAGGATATGATCGTCGTCGAGGAAGAAGAAAGGAGTGCCGAAGATGGTGCTCACGCGGCTGGAAACCAGTCTCGTCGCCAGCGGCTCGGCATCCGTCAGATCCATTCGCCAAAGCTCCACCCGGTACGGGAAAGAAAGCGTGAAGGCCACGTAGCGGCCGCTCGGAGACCAGGTCACGAACTTGACGCGCGGATCGGCGGGAAGGCCGCGGACCGGCACGGTCTTGCCGGTAGCCACATCGAGAATCTGCAAGGCATCGAACCAGTTCTCACGGGTCTCGCTGAAGTTGCGCGGATCGATCCGGATGCCGCCGATGCGGGCTTCACTGGCCGCCAACTCGGCGATGGGAACGCTTCGGCAGGTACGGAAAGCCATCACGGCCTTGGTATAATCGGGCGAGAAATAAGTAGACGGCAGCGGGCTCGACATCGTCAGTTTCTCGATTTCAGCGGCGGGGTGCCGGAAACCATCGGCCCAAGCTACGGAACTGCCGATCAGCAGAAGGGCAGTCAACAAGGTAAATAGTCTTTTCATATAGGTTTGTGTTTATTGATGCAAAAAGTAATTTCGTTCGGCCATGACATCGGGAATGACAATCTCATAGGTCTTTCCCTTGGCAGCGACCAGCTTCGTATCGCGCAGCCAAGGATTGGCACGGCGCAGCTGGGCGTAGCTGACACCATACTTCCCGGCAAATTCAGCCAGGTCATCGATGGATTCAGACACGGTCACCGTCCGTTTCGGCGGGATATACGGGTAGAGTTCGTCCGGTTCCAGTTCGAATCCGAACGACGCCGGATCTTCAAACATCATCTTGGCCACCAGGATCCGGAACATGTACCGCGAGGTCTCCTCTACCAGGAACAAGTCGAGGGCCTTAGACTGCCGCTGCACCTCACGCCGGCGGGTGATGCCGTTGATGCCGCCGTTATAGCTGGCAGCTACCGTCATCCAGTCGCCGAATTTGGCGTGGGCCTTCTTGAGATATTTGCAGGCAGCCTCCGTCTCCTTCTGGAGATGGTACCGCTCATCGACCGTCGCCGACACTTCCAGGCCATACTCCTTCCCCACTTCCCGCATGAACTGCCAAAGACCGGCGGCGCCTGCCACGGAAACGGCCGTTTCACTGAGATTGCTCTCGATGGCCATCAGGTATTTGAGATCGTCGGGCACCCCATATTTTTCCAGCAGGGGCTCGATCTGCGGGAAGATCCGGGCCGATCGCTTGAGCATCAGGAGGGAATTGGTATGACCGTAGGTGAACGCAATCAATTCGCGGTCCATCCGCTCCCGCAGGTCCACCCGGTCGAAACGGATGGTGTCGCCGGCAAAGACCATCCAGTCGGGAATCCGGGGCGGCCGGACCGGATCGCGGACAATGGTCCGTTCGACGACAGTGCCCGGATCGCCGGTAGGTGGCACCTGCATTCCGGACTGGGCCAGGCAGACCGCCGGCCGGGTTTCCCAAAACAGATAACCTACGGCACCAAACAACAGGATGAACAGAATGGCAGGAAGGACGCGTTTCATGGTCAGAAGGATAGATCGAATTAGCAAATTTAAGAAATATATGATTATCTCCCTTCGCCTTCGGTTTATTTTTAAAAATGCTTAAATTTGCAGCCCAAATCAACGTGTGATGGCAGAGAACAATTTGCTCGAAAAACTGGACGGACTCAAGGCGAAATACGAAAGTATCGGCGCCCAGCTCGGGGATCCCGAAGTGATCGCCGACATGAAGCGATACGTCCAACTCAACAAGGATTACAAGGAACTCGAACCGATCATCGTGGCCGGCAACCGTTACCGCAAGATGGTCGGCGACCTGGCCGACGCCAAGAACATCCTCCTCAACGAGAAGGATGAAGACCTCCGCGAGATGGCCAAGGAGGAAGCGACCGCTCTGGAAGAGGAACTTCCCAAGATGGAGGAGGAAATCCGTATCCTGCTCATTCCGGCCGACCCGCAGGACAGCAAGAATGCCATCCTCGAAATCCGTGGCGGCACGGGCGGTGACGAAGCCGCCATCTTCGCCGGCGACCTCTTCCGTATGTACACCAAGTATTTCGAGCGCAAGGGTTGGAAATGCGAGGTAACCAACGTCAGTGAAGGCGCTGCAGGCGGCTACAAGGAGATCGTCTGCAAGGTTACGGGCGAGAAAGTTTATGGTACCCTGAAATACGAGAGCGGCGTCCACCGCGTACAGCGCGTCCCCCAGACCGAAACCCAGGGCCGTGTCCACACCTCTGCCGCCTCCGTGGCCGTTTTGCCTGAAGCCGATGAATTCGATGTCGAGATCGACATGAAAGACGTCCGTAAAGACCTGTTCTGTTCCTCCGGTCCCGGCGGCCAGGGCGTCAACACCACCTACTCCGCCGTCCGTCTGACCCACATCCCTTCCGGCATCGTTGTCCAGTGCCAGGACGAGCGCTCCCAGCTCAAGAACCTCGACAAGGCCCTGGCCGAGCTCCGTACCCGTCTGTACAACCTCGAATACGAGAAATACCTCAACGACATCACCGCCAAACGCAAGACGATGGTCTCCACCGGCGACCGCTCCGCGAAGATCCGCACTTACAACTACCCGCAGTCCCGCGTGACCGACCACCGCATCGGCTACACGATGTACAACCTCCCCGTCTTCATGGACGGCGACATCCAGGAAGTCATCGACCAGCTCCAGATTGCCGAGAACGCCGAACGGCTGAAAGCCGCCGGGGAGTAGCGCTTTCCCTCGCAGCAGACCCTTTCCGCCTCAATATATCGTCGCCATCCTCATCCAGGTCATCTAGTGAGGATGGCGATCGTTTTTTTCACCTCCCGTCCTCAATCTGAGGTTCTGGTGAGGACGGCATTTTACAAGAGGGTATCAAGGCATTCCCGCAGGCCATCTCCGCGAAGATTCCGGGCGATGATGCGGCCGGTGGAAGCATCGATCAGGATGGTCAACGGAATGCCCTGATGCGCGCCATAGTCCTGCCAGGCCTGTGTATTGTTGCCTTTTCCGTCGCATACGTGATGCCAAGCCATTTCGGCGTCACGGACATAATTGCGCCATCTGTCCCAATTGCTGTCGATCGAGACGCTATAAATATCGAATCCTTTGGGGTGAAACTCCCGGTACGCCGAGACCAGGTTCGGAATTTCCTCGACACAGGGATCGCACCACGTCGCCCAGAAGTCAAGCAGGACATAGCGGGTTCCGGGCGTTTCAATCACGGACTTCAAGGAAAGGGGTGTCCCGTCCGGTTCCGGCAGAAGGATGTCGATGTACGGTGGATTCTCGCCGGAACCATCTTTCGCCGGAGCGGTCAAATCATATTGTTCTATATCGTGGCGCAGTCGCCGGGCCTGATCCATTTGCTTCAAAGGGCTTGACAGGGCATCCATCCCCTGCAGCAACTGTTGTTTCGTAAGCGTCCTGATGCCGTCATGCTCCATCGTATACAACGCCAGGGCATCGCCCCGCATGGCCGCATCGGTCAATAATTCCACCTTTCTGTCCGGGAATTCTTCCAATTGCTTTTTCAGAACGGCCTTTGCGTCATTCAACGGTGTCCCGGAAGCGCCGCTCATATCATCCTCGGCATCTCCCGTGACAGTAATCGTTCCTGGCTCCAGAAAGAAATCACGGATTTGCAGCGTCCCCACATGCAGTCCTTTGATATAAGTGTAATACAAGTACACATAGGTCGGTTCCTGAATCTTTCCTTCAATCCGGAAATGCCCGCGTTTCACCTTGGCTTGATTGAGAACTTGCCAACGGTTGATGCCGGACTCCAGCGGTGTCCAGCCATCCCAGGCATTATGCACTTCCATGATTCCCTTGCCGGGCAATCCCGTCAACTGCCCCTCGATAACATAAGGCTGCCCTTCCTGGACAAACTCCGGCGTCTGCTCCTGCTTGGTGCAGCAAACCAGGAGAACAGCCGAAAATAATAGAATAACGATCTGTTTCATGATTGCAAAGATAAAGATTCTGTCCTAGATTGCAACACCCAGATGCACGCCCAACGACGGGCCAAGTGTCGGGCCAAAGAAGATGTTTGACTTTCCCCACAGCCGGATGGAAAGGCCTGGTTGCCAGGAGAAGAACCACTTGATTTCCCCCACTTTCACAGGAGCCGGATCATGTTCGAAATGGCCGATGACTTTATAAACATAGGATCCTCCACCCATGAGATCGCTATAAAGGGAAAAACGACGACGCTTGTCGAGCGGAAGATAATGCCGGTGATACAAGTAAGCATCGATCAGATAAGCGTGGCCCGGGTATGCGTCCAGCCATACCGCTTGTCTTCCGATCCCCAGTCCGAATACCTTGTTCGGACTTGTCCGGATGCCGCCGGTCACGTCGAACGTCCCGGTATAAATCATGGCAGCGCCCCTTACGCTGAATTCGGGTTTCCAGGCTTTTCTGCCTTCAGCAGACAGATGTGCCTTGACACTTTCAAAGTAGGTCGAAGGAAAGAAATTGGGCTCTTCGAAGTTTAGTTTCTCAACGGTCGAAGTCGTATCGGCGACTTGTGCAGCGGCCGAAAAGCATACAAAGGCTGCCAGTATGGTTGTGATGATGTGTCTCATTTTGTCTCTTGTTTTTCAAACATGGAATGCAAATCCTCCAAGGTGGCGACCCCTTCCAGATAGAGAAGCGTAATCACCCAAATGAATCCGGTAGAGCGGGCCTGATAGCAAAGATAGCGGTTGACCTTCCTGTCCGGCTTCAGTTCTATCAATGCGTAGACCAACAGATCACCCGTTTTTTCTGTCTGGCAGGATCGGGCCGCTTCGGCATCCGCGGTCACGAGCGCCGCTACTTTCCGGGCCAGTGCGGTATCTGCCTGGAAGGAAACACCCCGGTAGTAATCCAGTTTATACGTAGCCATGCCCCCACCACGAACCTCGGTCGTGACCATCCTTTCGAGAGGGACCACTTTCCCCCGAAAAACCGGGTGGCAATTCAAGCCTCGCTGTGCAGAGGCCGTGCCTGCGACCAGTAGCATCATCGCCAGGCAAAGTAGGATTCTTTTCATCGCTGGAACATTTCTATCAATTGCGTTTCGGCAGGAGTATCCCCTGCAAAGAAATCTGCGAGAGAAGACTCTACGGAGGCCATAATCACTTCGTTGTCAAACGTTTGTACCCCGTATGCATAACTAACGCAGAAATCCTCGATGGAATAAGGCTTGCTTGTCAACAGACTCAGGCCGATGACAACGACAGCCACGAGACTCGCTGCCGCGGCAGCGAACGAATAGCGGCGAACCGTCCGGTTCTTAAGGCCTCTCTTCCTCCGGCCGAAAGAAAGGTAACCGAGCACGCCCCGGATTTCATCAAAGTCGGGATCGTCAACTCCGGCGACATACCGGGCCAGATCCTGCTCTTCTTCGGGAGAAGTCTCTGCTTCCCAGTAGCGATGCACCAATTCTGTATATTTCTCCTTATCGTTCATCTTTCAATGTGTTATTAAGGGTTTCTCTCAGGGTCTTCCGCGCACGGGAGAGTTGCATTCTCACGGCTGCCGGCTCCATTTTCAGTTCTTTGGCTATATCCTCCAGCGTCCGTCCGCCATATTCTTTTTCCTCTAGTATAAATCGTTGTGTTTCGGTTAACGTCTTCTCTATCTTCCGGTGCATTTCATCATAGGTCCGCTCCCTTTCTTCGCGGCTTTCCTGCCCAGGGCTGTCATCTAAGACTTCTTTCTCCAGGGGTATCGTTCGCATCCGTCGCCGTTCATTGAGACTTGCATTCCGGACAGTCCGGGTGAGCAGGGCTTCCGCCTCCTTCTCCGACCCAATCGGATACTGCCGTCGCCAGAGTCGGACGAAACTGTCCTGCAAGACATCCTCCACCCCGCCGGGATCCGGCAATATCCGGCCGGAGACTCCTTTCAACTTCTGCCGAAGTCTGACAAATGCTTCCGTCAAATAATCTTGCGCCATGGCGGACATACCTGTTTCTTTCGAATGCTCTACTTATAGAACACACGAAGGTCGGAAATGTAACACGAAACGCAAAATAAACATCTCCCCATCCCTCCCGGCTCCCTCCGGCCCATCCCATCCTCATCAGAGGCTTCCAGCGAGGACGGGAACGCCAAAAACCGACCGCCATCCTCATTCAGGCTGTCTGGCGAGGATGGCGACCAGCAGTTCGACTTAAAGATTCTTGAAATACACCCTCCGGCGGATATACAGTTCCTTTTCCCCATAGGTATTCCATACCTTCAGGGCATCGTTGTCTTCGAACTGCGGGTTGGAAATGCACCAGCGCACGCCGTGCTGCTGCCAGATCTGTCCCAGATGGGCGTGGATGATGGCGGACAACCCTTTATTGCGCCATCTGGGGCTGACGCCCACCATCATCATATCGACCGTGTCGTAATGCCTTTGCGCCTGAAGAAGGTGCCACCAGCCCAGCGGAAGCAGATGTCCGCCGGCCTTCTGGAGGGCGCGTGACAGGCTGGGGATGCAGATGCCGAAAGCGGCGATGCCGCCGTCGCCGTCGAGGACGATGCACGACAGGCCGTCGTCCAGGCGGTCGATGTAGTTGCCGCCTTCTTCGGCGATTTCCTTGTCCGTGAACGGAACGAAATTGCGTACGGACAGGAAGGCGGCGTTATATTCTTTGAAAAACCGTGCGATGATGCTTTTATCCTTTTTGAGGCTGCTGATGTCGGCGATGCGGAGTCCGTACCGTTGCAGCAGCAGTTCGGAAAGACGCTGGAGCCGATCCGGCAGCGGCTGTGTCGCGTCGAAGCGGTACTGGAGCCAGTCAGCTTCTTTCCCGTAGCCGAGGCGCTCCAGGTAATCCTTATAATATGGGAAGTTGTACAGATTGTTCGATTGCGGGACGCTGTCGAAACCTTCCACCACAAGGCCCTGTTTGTACATCGTGTTGTAGCCTAGCGGGCCGTGGATCTCGGTCATGCCCTGACTGCGGCCCCATTCTTCCGCCGCGGTCAGCAGGGCGCGGGCAGCTTCGAAGTCTTCGATGAAGTCGGTCCAGCCGAACCGCATCCGGCGGGTACCGTACCGTTCGTTATAGCGCGGGTTGATGATGGCGCAGCAGCGCCCGGCGACGCGCCCGGCTTCGTCGAAGCAGAGCAGCAATTTCTGCCGGCAGTAGTCGAGGCAGGGGCTATGGGCGAGGCTGTGGCGCTGGTCGTAGTCGAGCGACGGAACATACGTCGGGCAATCGCGGTAGAGGCGGTTCTGATATTGGTAGAACAGCCGGAATTCCCGGGCGTTGCCGACTTCGCGGACGACGTAGCGCATGGAGTGTAGCTATTCCGCCGATTCTTTCGTTTTGGCCTCGTCCCAGAGGGCGTCCATCTCGGCGAGGGTCATCTCGTTCAGGTCACGGCCAAGTTCCTTGGCGCGCAGTTCCAGATAGGTGAAGCGGCGCTTGAATTTGGCGTTGGTCCGCTCGAGCGCGGTGTCAGGGTTGAGGTGGTACAGGCGGGCGGCGTTGACCACGGAGAAGATGAAGTCGCCCAGTTCCGCTTCCTGGCGCTCTTTCGAGTCACCGCTGAGTTCGGCGCGGAGTTCCCCGAGTTCTTCGGCCACTTTGTCCCAAACATCCTCTTTCTTTTCCCAGTCGAAGCCCACGGCGCGGGCCTTGTCCTGCATCCGGTAAGCCTTGATGAGCGCGGGGAGGCTGTTCGGAACGCCGGAGAGCACGGTTTTGTTGCCATCCTTTTCTTTGCGTTTGAGCTGCTCCCAGTTTTGGACCACCTGGCCCGCCGTTTCGGCCTGCACATTGCCGTAGACGTGGGGGTGCCGGTAGATGAGTTTGTCGCAGAGCATGTTGCAGACGTCGGCGATGTCGAAGTCGCCCGTTTCGGAGCCTATTTTCGCATAGAATACAATATGGAGCAGCAAGTCGCCCAGTTCTTTGGCGATGTTGTGCATGTCGTGCGCCAGGATGGCGTCGGCCAGTTCATAGGTCTCTTCGATGGTATTGGGCCGCAGGCTGTCCATCGTCTGTTTGCGGTCCCACGGGCATTTTTCGCGCAGATCGTCCATCACGTCCAGCAACCGGGCGAACGCCTGCAGTTCTTTTTCTCTTTTCATGGGTGCAAAAATACTAAAAATAACATGCATTGATTCCAGACTACGGACCCTACGGGTCCTATCCCTCCCAAAGCTAGCTTTGGGCCCCTCCCACTCACGGCTGCGTGGGCGCAGACGGTCTGGAATCAATGCATGTTATTTTTCGACGCAGAAGTTGTTTTTTTTGTTAAATTTGCATAATTGATTGACCATTATTTTTTATCAATTTTTAATATGCAGAATATCAAATTCATCTCCGCGGACGAGGCTGTGAAGGTCGTCAAGAGCGGGGATCACATCCACCTGAGCAGCGTGGCTAGCGCGCCGCAGGTCCTTATCCAGGCTCTCTGCCGCCGCGGCGAGGCCGGCGAACTGAAGGATGTCCGCATCCATCACCTCCACACCGAGGGCGTGGCGCCCTACACCGAAGAGCGCTTCCAGGGCACTTTCTTCCACCAGGCCTTCTTCGTGGGCGGCAACGTGCGCAAGAACGTGCAGGCCGGCTGGGCCGACTATATTCCGATTTTCCTGAGCGAAACACAGAAGCTGTATCGCAGCGGCGTGCTGCCGTGCGATGTGGCGATGATCCAGGTTTCGCCCGTTGACAAGCACGGCTACGTGTCGTTGGGCACCTCGGTCGATGCCACCCTGGCCGCCATCGAGTGCGCCAAGACGGTCATCGCCGTGGTCAATAAGTACGTCCCCCGCGCCTGGGGCGACGCCGTGATCCCGGCCAGCATGATCGACCTCTTCGTGGAAGACAACACCCCGCTGATGCCGGCACATTTCTCCGAACCGTCCGAGATCGAGACGAAGATCGGTATCAACTGCGCCAACCTCGTGGAAGACGGTGCCTGCCTGCAGATGGGTATCGGCGCCATTCCGAACGCGGTGCTGGCTCAGCTCGGCGACCACAAGAACCTCGGTATCCACACCGAAATGTTCGCCGACGGCGTGCTGCCGCTCGTGAAGAAGGGCGTCATCAACGGCATGAACAAGAAGATCGACAAGGGCAAGATGGTTTCCACGTTCCTGATGGGTTCGCAGGAGGTGTACGACTTCATCGACGACAACCCGATGGTGGCCATGATGGACGTCGGCTACACCAACGACCCGTATATCATCGCGAAGAACCCGAAGGTCTGCGCCATCAACTCCGCCCTTCAGGTGGACATCACCGGCCAGGTTTGCGCCGACTCCCTCGGCACGAAGTTCTACAGCGGTGTCGGTGGCCAGATCGACTTCACCTACGGCGCTTCGCTGTCCGAAGGCGGTAAAGCCATCATCGCCATGCCTTCCGCCACGAACAAGGGCATCAGCAAGATCGCCCCGGTCCTGACTGAAGGCGCCGGCGTCGTGACGACCCGCAACCACATCCACTGGCTGGTTACCGAATACGGTGCCGTCGACCTCTACGGCAAGAGCCTCCAGGAGCGCGCCAAACTGATCATCAGCATCGCGCACCCCGACGCCCGCGAGTCCCTCGACCGCGCCGCCTTCGAGCGCTTCGGCCCGCACTACCACAGTTTCTAATCGCTGATTCCTCCGTCATGCCCGGCGTGACCGGGCATCTTTCACCGCCATCCTCATTCGGGCCCTCCCATGAGGATGGCGGCTGGTTTTTACCGCCACCGTCCTCAATTAGAGGCTCTTGTGAGGATGGGACCCCGGAGAATGGAGCGAAGGTCTCAACATTTGCCCGTTTTTTCGCATCTTTGCAGACGGATACACCTTGATTTGTCTTGAAACGGTTCGACATCGACGATTTGTTCAGGCTTTATTACCGGTCGCTGTGTATGTATGGCGCCCGATTCCTGAGCGATGCGGATGCGGTGGAAGATGTGGTGCAGGCTGCGTTCGTGTCGCTTTGGGAACGTCTGCAGGCCGGCGGGCAAGTCGATCAGCCGAAATCCTATCTGTATCGTACCGTCCACAATCGTTGCATCGACGAAATCCGGCAGCGAAAGCCCGAAACGCAAGTCAGTCTCGGGCAGTTGACCTATGACGTGCCCGATGAGGAGAGCGTAGACCGTTCCTTCCTCTGGGCCAGGCTTTGGACGTCCATTGATGCGTTGCCTCCGAAGAGACGGGAGATCCTGCTGCTGAGCAAGCGCGACGGACTTTCGCAAGCTGAGATCGCCGCGCGGCTGGGCATCTCCGAAAGCACGGTCCACAACCAGTTGACCAAGGCCCTGCAGACGCTCCGCAGCGGTGTCGATCCGGTTTTCTTCAAAATTTTCCTCTGGTGAGTAGTCATTTTTGCGGTCTTCTCCGTCATAGGGGTGTAAAGCAAGAACAACCATGACGGAATTCAACGAAAATGACCTCGAATTCGTAGCCCGGAACTACCGATCCGACAAGTTCGATACCCGAAAAGCCCTCCGCCGTTTCCACGCGGAAACCGATAGCCCCGTTCACCGCCGTTGGTGGATGACGGCCGCTGCCGCGGCCGCCTCCATCGTCGTGCTGTTCGCCGCCGGCTACGGCATCCGCAGCTGGGTGCAGCAGCGGCCCGAGCCGGCTCCGACGGAGCGGCCCGTCCTCAATCCCGACGTGGCCGTGACCCACGAATTCGTGTACGACAACGTCCCGGTCGAAGCCGTGCTGGCGGAACTCTCCGCCTACTATCACTGCACCCTGACCACGGCGCCTACTGACAAAAGGCTGACTGCCACGTTCCCGGACGACGACATCCACTACATCGTCGGCCTGATCGAGACGGCGTTGGACATCCAAATCAAGGTGGAACGATGAGACGCGCCCTTGTTCTCCTTTGGCTGCTGCTGCTGCCGTTCGCACTCTGGAGCCAGCCACAGAATGCAACCGTGAAAGCCCGGATGGACAGTCTGGAACGCGCTTTCGGCGTTCACTTCGTGTACGACGCCAGCCTGCCGGTCGAGGTGCCGACGACGTTCGAAGTCGATGCGGCGGCGAGTCTCCGGCAGAATCTGGAGCGATTGTTCGACGGAACCGGCATCAACTGGCAACTGAAGAAGAAACACGTCGTCCTGACGCCGGCGGCGCCGGCGGCCCCGCTGCGGCCGGCACCCACGATGCCGGCCGATCCCTCCGCGCTCTCCCCGGCGGTGGACTCATTGCCCGCCGCTTCCATTACCGGCCATATCGACCGGGATATGAACTATACGCAGACAGGGCTCACGAAACTCGACGGTGCCGCCTTCCAGCGCGCCTTCTCGGCGTTGAGCATACCGGACGTGATCAAGACCCTGCAGGCCCTGCCGGGCGTGGCGTCCGGCACGGAGCTGCTTTCCAACCTCTATGTCCACGGCGGTGACGGCAGCGACAACCTGTATCTGCTCGACGGCGTGCCGCTCTACCAGATCTGCCACCTGGGCGGCATCTTTTCCGCCTTCAACACCGACGCCATCGAGACGCTGGATTTCTACAAAAGCGGCTTCCCAGCCCGCTTCGGCGGCCGGACCTCGTCGGTGGTCGATATCACCACCCGGGAAGGCGATCTCCACGACTATCACGGCACTTTCTCTCTCGGTCTGCTGGAGAGCCGTTTCCAGATCGACGGCCCGATCGTGCCCGAAAAGACTTCTTTCAATTTTGCCATTCGACGCACCTGGGCCGATGCGGTGCTCTATCCGGTGTTTTGGTATACCAACCTGCGGAAAAAGGAGAATGATCCGGAAACCTGGAGCAATTATTCCTTTACCGACCTGAACGCCCGCCTGACCCACGTTTTCGCCGACAAGAGCCGCCTGTCGGCCGGCGTCTATGTCGGCCGGGACCGTTTCAAGTTCTCGGTGTGGGATGAATGGAAGTACGGCCTCGCATCTGCCCGGGATACTTCGCGCGTACTGCTCAGCTGGGGCAATGTCCTGGCCTCCGTCGACTGGAAGAAAGCGTTTGATAACGGGATGCACCTGCATCTGATCGCGTACGGATCGGACACCCGTTCGCTGGAACGCTACGAAGAATTGTCTTTCGGCAGTCACGTGGGCGGCGAGCAGGAGAAGATTGATGGGCACGGCCTCTTGGATGACCTGGGCCTGACCGCCCATCTGGACTGGAAACCGACCCCGGCGCACCACGTACGCTTCGGATCCGGCGCCATCCGGCACGCTTACCGGCCGCACTTCGCCTATGAAAGGAACTGGGAAGTGATGGACTGCGACAGTCTGCGCCGGACAGCCTTTGAAGTCAGCGTCTATGCTGAAGATGAAATGCGCCTGGCGCCGTGGCTGACGGCCAATGCCGGCCTGCGCAATACCGTCTATTTTTCGGAAGGCCGGACCTGGAATTCCCTGGAGCCGCGTCTGGCCCTGAAGATGCAGTTCACGCCCGCGCTCAGCCTGAAGGCCTCTTATGCGGCGATGAGCCAGTTCTCTCACAAGGTCGCCACAACTTACCTCGACTTGCCTACCGACTGCTGGCTGCCTTCCAGTGCGGAAGTTCCGCCGATGCGCTCCCGCCAGTTTGCCGGAGGCATCTACGCCCGCCTGCCCCACGATATGCATCTGAACGTCGAGGGCTGGTGGAAAAAGATGGACAACCTGATCGAGTACAGCGGCATGAACACTTTCTTCCCGCGGCTGACCGGCTGGGAACGGCATTTCCGGACCGGGGAGGGGCGCTCGTATGGCCTGGAGGCCGACTTCGGCTATGAAACGCCGGCCCTGACCGTCAATGCTTTCTATACGCTCTCCTGGAACGAGCGTTTCTTCCGGGACATCTGGCCCGACTGGTACCGCGACCGCAACGACAACCGCCACAAACTGACCCTGCAGGCCAACTGGCGTGTCAACGAAAAGTGGGAACTCTATGCCGCCTGGAACTATCACAGCGGCAACCGGATGTCGCTGGCCACCCTCTACGCGCAGGGAATCTGGATCCAGGATGAAACCCGCCTGCGCCGACTCGTCGATGGGGGCGACATCGTTTTCAATACGTCGGACCGCTGGGTTTATGAGGCGCCGAACAACGTGAAACTGCCGGATTACCACCGCCTAGATCTCGGGTTCAACCGGCACCGGAAGACCCGCCGGGGCAACGAAGTCATCTGGAACTTCAGTCTCTACAACGTCTATTGCCGGCTGAATCCCCTGTATGCCCTCGTCAGCCGGAAAGGAAAGGGGCTCGGTGAAGACAGTTATCTGAGCCGGGATAAGATTGCCTTTTCCGTCAAGGGCTATGGGATCGTCCCGTTGATTCCGACTTTCAGTTACACCTTGAAGTTTTAAGCGATGAAGAAACATACCTTTGGAATCCTGTGTCTCACGGTCCTGGCGGCCTGCGCCTGCGGCAAAGAGTTTGAACTGGAGGTGACCTCCGATCCGAAACTCTTCCTCCAATGCTGCCCCGGCCCCGGCGATACGACCCTTATTCAGCTCAACCGGACCTTTGCGGTGGGCAAAACCGCGGATAACGTGCTGCTCCTGGAAGACGCGGACATCGATTTCGTGGTCAACGGAACGCCCTACTATGTGGAGCGTACGGTGGATACGGCGGGCGTGATTCCGCCCGGCTGCTGGTTCGTGGTTGCTTCGCTCCAGGCCGGCGATGAGGTGGCGATCGAAGCCCGCGCCGAAGGGTTCAATCCGATTTCAGCCCGGGTGACGCTGCCTTCTCCCGCGCCCGATTTTACCTGGAAATTCAACCGGGATTCAGTCCGGGTCACCTTCCGCGACGATCCAGCCACCGAAGACTGGTACGGCCTGGCCGTCTATTGCGAACGGACCCTCGTCAATCTGGATTCCGGGCAGGTGGAAAGGGTCCTGAAGCAGAATCTCGTCCCGCTGAATGGCTCTTCCGACAGCTGGTGGTATTCGAAGGTCCGCAATTATGTCGACATCCCGTTCAACGGGTGGTCGTTCGGGAATGCCTGGAGCATGGTCCGGGTCTGGCCCGATACGGGTTTTTCGGGACAGGAGACGACCCTGTTCATGCCCACGCGGGACATCGTTTCCTATGTCGGGAATTACGAGCAGCACGACCGCTTCAAGGTGCGGCTCTACCGGGTCTCGAATGAATTCTTCCGTTACGGCGTCGCTCTGGAACATATGCGCAGCAACACCCTGGCGGAAGCCGGTCTGGCTCCGGCCGCCTATACCTATTCCAATGTCCACGGCGGCGTAGGCGTCCTCGCCGCGTGGAACGTGTGTGAGACCGGCTGGCTCACGTTGAAGTAAAGACAGCCTCCGTCCTCACCAGAACCTCAGATTGAGGACGGCAGGCGAAAAAACCGATCACCATCCTCACCAGACGTCCTGTTTGAGGATGGCGACTAGTTTATTCCGGAATTGCTTGCATTCCGGATGCTGGCGTTGTATATTTGTGTCTGTCCAGAGCCAGGGTGGCGTTGGCGCAAATGTGATGTTGGATATGGCTATGGAAGTGAAGGAGCATTCCTACCATGAAAAGGAAGATCGGTGCAGGCGGGTTTTCGAAGGAACTGTTCGAAAGTATGGGGGCGTGTGGCATCTGTGTACACCGGGCGAAAAACAGCCGATTGTTTTCAAGAATCCGAAAGATTATGTCTTTGCCATGACGCTTGTGGCGATGTGCGCATATGATTGTCCGAACGTGCAGGTCATCACTTTCGAACTCATGAGCAATCATGTGCATTTCGTGCTGTGTGGGAGCGAGGCGGATGTAAAAGCCTTCTTTGCGATGTTCAAAAAGAGGCTGTTGCGTTATCTGACGACCCAGTATGGGCCGACGGATCTGAGCCATTTCGACTGCAAGAAGCCGATCGCGATCGAGACGCTAGAATCGTTGCGCAACCAGATTTGCTACACAAACCGGAACAACTTTGTGGTGGACCATAGCCAGACACCTTTTTCTTTCCCTTACGGAGCCAACAGCTATTATTTCCTGCCGATTGCCAAGAGGCGGATGGGGGGCAGATTCGGCGACCTGACCCTTCGCGAAAAACGGAATCTGATTCATGCCCGGGAACCCTCCTATCCCGATGACTATGTCATTATCGACGGCTATCTCTCTCCGATGAACTACTGCCGCGTGGATATCGGAGAGGCTGTCTTCCGGGATGCCTGGCACTATTTCAACAAGATGGCGAAGGACATCGAAGCCTATCGGGAAATAGCCGCAATCATCGGGGACAGCATTTTCTACACCGATGATGAACTGTATGACGTCATTAACCGGATTTGTCGGGACAAGTATGGCAGCCAGCGGCCTTCGCTGTTGGGGAAAGACGAAAAGATGGAACTGGTGAGGAAGCTCCATTACGATTATAACGCCGACAATGCCAAGATCTCGCGTCTACTGAGACTGCCGAAAACCCACGTCGACCAACTCTTTCCGTCCAGATAAGCAGCCGCCATCCTCGCCAGAACCTCAGATTGAGGACGGGAGGCGAAAAAAACGCCTGCCATCCTCATTCTGAAGCTCCAGTGAGGATGGCGGGATAGAAATACGGCATCAGCCGCTAGAGAAGGCCGAGGCCTATTTAAACCACTCCGTGATGTGGTTCTTCGCGTAGAGGTAGTAGATAAGCAGGCCGATCCAGCTGGTGGCCAGCACCACGACGGCGCAAATGATCTTGCCGACCAGGGAGATCGGCTTCTTGAAGATGTCGATGACGGCCAGAATCGCCAGGACAAGGCCGATCAGATAAATGATGGTTCCCATAATATAATTGATAATTGGTTTCTAATAGCGGAAGGTACCCAGGATCGGCCAGTGGTCAGAGATAAAAGGTACACCGTAATCTCCGTTCAGCACGTCATAGCGCTCGGCCACGACACCGCGGTAGAAGATGTGGTCGATGACACTCTCTCCGGCCGGAGCGTCGTTCTTTCCCCAGGCGTTGTAGGTATTGATGCCTTCGTTGTCGGTAATCGGAGCGGCCTCCCGGCACTCACCCAGTTCAGCCCGGATGGGGTTGAGGATCGGGTTGTCCCAGTTGGCGTTGAAGTCGCCCGTCAGGAAGACCACGTCGCCTTCCGGGACCTGTTCCTTGATACGGGCGATGATCAGCTTGCCGGCCTCTTCGCGAGCGACTTTGCCCACGTGGTCAAAGTGCGTATTGAAATACCAGACATCCTTTCCGGAGAGTTTGTCGTGCAGTTGCGCCCAGGTGACGATGCGACGGCAGGCGCCGTCCCAGCCCAGGGACACCGTGTCGGGCGTCTCGCTCAGCCAGTAGGTGTTGCACTGCTTCACGTCGAAGCGGTCTTTGCGCCAGAAGATGGCGTTGGCTTCGCCCCGCTCCAGGCCGTCATCGCGGCAAACACCGTAACGGCCGTACTCGGGCAGGTTCTCATCCATATAATCGACCTGGACGATGTACCCTTCCTGTATGCCGAACAGATCGGGCTTCGATTCGCCGATCATCCGGATCACGGCTTCGCGCCGGTTGTTCCAGCAATTGTCGCCATCGAAGTCTTCAGTGGGAGAAAGCCGGATATTGAAGGACATCACCCGGATTTCCGGATTGTGACCGGACTTGCAGCCGGAAAACAACATCGATTCAAAGGGCAGCGTCAGCAGGAAGGCCAACAGCAGGATTCTTTTCATGGGCAGACACGTTTTTGCAAATATACAAAAAATTGCTAAATTTGAGAGAACGATGAAAAGCTTCAAGGACACGATGACTGCGGTATGGCATTTTTACCGCGACGGCTTCCGCAACATGACCTGGGGAAGGCCGCTCGTATGGCTCATCCTGCTCAAGGTCTTCATCCTTTTCGCCATCCTGCGCGTCTTTTTCTTCAAGCCCGCCCTCGCCGGCCTGGACGACGAGCAGCGGAGCCGCGTGGTCGGCGAGCGTCTCGTCGCCCCAACTCCCGCAACGCAGGAAAACGCCGCCTCTGCTTCCGATACTTATAATCTATAAATACTATCAACTATGGATGTAATCGCATGGTCAAGAATCCAATTCGCGATGACTGCCGCCTACCACTGGCTGTTCGTGCCGCTCACCCTCGGGCTGGCACTGGTCATGGCCATCATGGAGACGATCTACGTCGTCAAGAAAGACGAATTCTGGAAAAAGACCGCCCAATTCTGGGTCAAGCTCTTCGCCATCAACTTTGCCGTAGGCATCGCGACGGGCATCATCCTGGAATTTGAATTCGGCACGAACTGGAGCAACTACTCCTGGTTCGTGGGTGACATGTTCGGTGCGCCCCTCGCCATCGAGGGAATCCTCGCCTTCTTCATGGAGGCCACTTTCTTCGCCGTGATGTTCTTCGGCTGGGACAAGGTGAGCCGGCGTTTTCACCTGGCATCGACCTGGCTGACCGGCATCGGCGCCTCGATCTCGGCTTATTGGATCCTGGTGGCCAACGGATGGATGCAGAATCCGGTGGGCACCACCTTCAACCCCGACACGGTCCGCAGCGAAATGGCCTCTGCCCAGGCTTTCTGGGAAGTAATCTCCAATCCTGTCGCCGTGAGCAAATTCTTCCACGCCATCACGAGCGGCTGGGTCACCGGCGGCGTTTTCGTGGTCGGCGTCAGCTGCTGGTACCTGCTCAAGAAACGCCAGCGGAAGTTCGCCAAGGCCAGCATCCTGATCGGCAGCCTCGTCGGCATCGTCGGTTCCTTTGCCGTGATGCTTTCCGGCGACTCCTCCGGCGTTCACGCCGCTGAGTTCCAACCCATGAAATTGGCGGCAGCCGAAGGCTTGCAGGACGGCGGAAAGCGCGCAGCCTTCACCATCGTCCCCGGTATCAAGATTCCGGGCATGCTCTCCATCCTGTCCACCCATGACATCGATGGCTTTGTCCCCGGCATCAACGACATCCTCAACGGCTATACCGACAACGACGGCAACGTAGTTCCGTCCGTGGCCGAAAAAATGCAGCGCGGCCGTGCCGCCCTCGACGCCCTGGCGCAGTACCGGGCGCTGAAGGACAGCGATCCCGCAGCCGCCGCCGAAGCGCGCGCCGTTCTGGATGAGAACGTGCAGTATATGGGCTACGGCCATCTCGAAAAGCCCGAAGACGTCATTCCGCCCGTAGGCGTGGTCTTTTGGGCATTCCGCTTCATGATCGGGTTGGGCATGCTGATGCTGCTCGAACTGATCGTCGTCGGCTGGCTGGCCTGGAAAGACAAACTCGCCGACAAGAAGTGGCTGCTCATCGCGGCCCTATGCTGCATCCCGCTCGTTTACATCTGCGGACAAGCCGGCTGGGTCGTGGCCGAAGTAGGCCGCCAACCCTGGACCATCCAGGGCCTCCTGCCCGTGAATGTGGCCATCTCCAGCCTGAGCGCCGGTGCGGTCAAGACCACCTTCTTCGTGTTCCTGGCCATTTTCACACTCTTCCTCGTCATCGAGATCCGCATCCTGATCGGCGCCATCAAGAAAGGTCCTGAAACTCCTAACGAATAAAGCCATGTCCTATATTTTCCTGCAGAACTACTGGTGGTTCCTGATCGCCCTGTTGGGCGGCCTGCTCGTCTTCCTGATGTTCGTCCAGGGCGCGAACCTCCACCTGGGCAACCGGACGTTGAGCGATCTCCAGAAAAGGATGATCCTCAACGCTACCGGCCGCAAATGGGAACTGACCTTCACCACGCTGGTCACTTTCGGCGGCGCCTTCTTCGCCTCCTTCCCGCTCTTCTACAGCACGAGCTTCGGCGGCGCCTACTGGGTCTGGGTCCTGATCCTCATCACCTTCGTCTTCCAAGCCGTCTCCTATGAGTTCCAGCACAAAAAAGAGAACCTCATCGGCAGCCAGGCCTTCCGCGTCTTCCTGATGATCAACGGCATCCTCGCCCCCCTGCTCATCGGTACCGCCGTCGGCACTTTCTTCACCGGCAGCGACTTTACCGTCAACAAGGTGGCCATCACCGATCCCGCCGCCCCGGTCATCAGCACCTGGGGCAACGGCTGGCACGGACTCGAGGCCCTGGTCAACTACCACGCACTGCTGCTCGGCTGCTCGCTGATGTTCCTGACCGCCGTGCTGGGCGCGCTGTACATCCTCCGCACCATAGACGACTCGAAGATTCAGGAGGAGATGCGCCGCACCGTCAAAATGACCCTTGCGCCGTTCCTGTTATTCTTCCTGGCCTGGCTCGTCATGCTCCTGCTCCGGACGGGATATGCCGTCGATGAGGCAGGCGTCATCACGCTCGAAAAGTTCAAGTACCTGCACAACTTCCTGCAGATGCCTGCCGTGCTGGTGATGTTCCTTGTCGGCGTGGTCCTCGTGCTCCGGGGCTTCATCCTGGGCGCCTTCACGAAATCCCGTCACGGCATCTGGCCTGCCGGCATCGGTACGGTCCTGGTCGTGATGGCGGTCTTTTTCATCGCCGGCTACAACAGCACAGCCTACTACCCTTCCGCCACCGATCTGCAAAGTTCGCTCACGATCCGCAACAGTTCCTCGAGCCCGTTCACGCTCCAGGTGATGTTCTGGGTTTCCTTCCTGATCCCCTTCGTCGTGGCATACATCGCCTACGCCTGGCGCCAGATGGACCGCAAGAAGATCACGCCCGATGAAATTGCCGACACGAAGCACAAGTATTGACGCTTATTCCTTCCGACAATAAAAAAGGTTGATTTTTTTTTGCACACTAAAAAAAACTCTCTATCTTTGCAATCCCAATCGGAAAGCGGCATCAGCCGCTAGCGGAGGCCAGGCAGGGTCAGCCTGCATAATAACAAGGCCGAAGCGAGGGGTTCGGGGTTAGCCCCGAGAACCTAAAGGTGCGGTAGTTCAGCTGGTTAGAATGCCGGCCTGTCACGCCGGAGGTCGCGAGTTCGAGTCTCGTCCGCACCGCATAAAAAAGAGCTGTCCAAGTGACAGCTCTTTTTTTATGCGGCGCGGAC